>JAABUX010000658.1_pt1 | contig 56969 bp, 50 predicted proteins | sample 5561851 | NCBI WGS metagenome assembly JAABUX01 (sample SAMN10711883, study PRJNA513361) | rock metagenome | isolation source: Antarctica rocks | place: Antarctica: Victoria Land, Richard Nunatak red sandstone | collected 2016-01-03
TCGCCATGCGGTTTCGTAGCGCACTCCTTGTTGTTTGGCGTACTCACTTAACTTCATAGGAGAAGTATAGTAGAATACGCAAGGATTGTCAAGGATACGCTAATATTTTAATGAACGTTCAATATACTACAAATTCTGGGTGATCAGTAATCCGCTTATTCATCTCTATTTAATCACCAGTTTTACAACTAATGCGTTTTTAGATAGTTGATAGCAGCATTGAGTTGTGTATCGCCGCTATTGAGTATCTGCTGTTCTGTCAGATTCCCTGCATTCTCATCATTTGGAGTGACTGGCACACTATTTGGGTTCAAATTCACTATGATATTGGGTGTGATCTTATCAGTACGTATGAAATGTCCCTTTGGTGTAAGCCATTCTTGTGTGCCGATTAAGATAGCCGAACCATCCGCAAGTGCATATTGCTCCAGCACAGTCCCAGTGCCGAAGGTTTTGGTGCCAATGATTGTCGCTCTACCATTATCTTGCAAGGCACCGGATACAATCTCTGCCGCACTTGCCGTATTCTGATTTGTGAGAATGACGATGGTGCTAGTTGTATCTAGTGTATTCCCTGTTACGGGTACAGGCGTTCTCTGTCCTGTGCTATCTTGCTCAAGCAGGACATTTCCTTTTGGCACGAAGTCACTTGCAGTATCAATTGCCCCTAGTAGATAACCACCGGGGTCGTCGCGTAGATCGAGGATAATCTTCTTCGCTCCTAGTTTCTTGGCCTGTGTAAGCGCATTTTTCAACTGATCCGGTACGCCATCAGCGAACTGCACTATCTGAATATGTGCAATATGATCTTCAGGAATATAGTGCATAACAACATTTTGTACGTTGATTACAGCACGCGTCACATGGATCGTAAGAGGTTTTTCGACGCCAACACGTTGTACTGTGATTGCTGTGCTGCCGGATTTACTGCCGAGAATGGCACTTACACCTGCAATATCTTTTCCTTTGACATCCTGACCATCGATAGCAATAATCGCGTCGCCATGCTTAAAGCCTGCTTTCTCGGCTGGCGAGCCAGGTAGTGTGGAGGCGATAATGACCAGTTTTTGTTGTGTATTGTAAGATAGATAGAAACCAAACCCCTTATATGTCCCACTCAATTGCTGATTTTCCGCCTGCACTTGCTGTGGTGTGAGGAAGCGTGTATGTCCCGTATCGTGTAGAGAGTCCACCATGCTATTGATTGCACTATATGACATATTCTTATAATTTACCGCTTTACGGTCAACATAATGCTGATCGATGGTATTCCATGCCTGTTGGATAAGCTGAGAATACGAGCGCGATTGATCGCTCTGATCAAAGTTGTTGCCAAAGAACTGATGACTGAACCAGCCGCCAAAAAACGCGATCACGACAAGAGCCGCTACCGCGAGAAACTGTCCTGCAAATCGTCCTAATCCCCTTGGAGGATTTGTGGAAGGTTTCTGTGGTTGTCTTTGTCGATGTGGATAGACATCTTCCTCGTCTGCCGATGTATTGTCAGAGGCATGGGGTGTAAAACTATTGGCATTGCCATTGGACGCTGGTTGTTGAGGTGGAACAGTATTCTGCTCTTCGTACCAACGTGGATCATCATACCTACTCACGTATTATTGTCCTGCTTTCTTATATGTACTCAAACATACTCAGTTGTTGCACTTCCCTAGCATGAGGCATAACCGCTATACCTACTTCATGACCAGTGTCCTGCAATACATCGCACTCTTGTTCAAGAGTGTATGGCTCTAGCCGAGCAAGGAACCTTGTCAGAATGTTGTGAGCAGAGTTCTCATCTCTGTTCATGACAAGGCCACATTCCACACAACAGTACGTGCGTTTCCAGAGTGGCATAGCCTGTAACGTGCCACACCCTGAACACATCTTACTGGTGTTTCGTTCATCTATGAATACCAAAGCTTTCCCATACCGGTCACACTTGTATTTCAGCATCTCGATAAAGGAGTATAGCCCCCATTCGTTGTAGACCGCTCTATTCAAGTGCTTATTCCGATCTTCATGCTGCTTTGTGACCATTTGGCGTTGGGAAAGGTCTCCCACAATCACAGTTCTCTCAACCAATGTGTGGGCTATGAGGTGTGAGGCTTTGTGCAAACTATCCTTTCGCTTGTTGCGTTTCCTCTCACTCACGCGCTTGTACACCTTTGACAAGTAGATAGAACGACATGACTTCTTCTTGCACTTGTCTCTTTTGCTACGGATTTTATCCAGTTGTTTGTTATACCACTGATGACCTTTGAAGCCACCAACGGTATAGACACGCCCTTGCTCATTGACACCCGTTGCCAGCGTCTTCATGCCTAGATCGAAAGCAAGGTAGTCGGCTTGCCCTTCCTCATGTTCAGGTACTTGCTCATCCTCTTGATAGGTGAATGAGGCGTAATAGTTGCCTCTCGCATCTCGACTGATTGCGACCTCTCCAAAGTCTTGCGGTGCTTCTTCTGCCAAACGAGCGATGATGTTTGGAAACCGTTTGAATTTGCCACGTCCTCCCGTCGGCAAGGTGAGCATGTTCCCTTTCACCTCTAAGTACATCGCTGGATAACAGAGGGTGAAAAAGTTGTGGCGTGGGCGTACTCTAGGGAAGCCTGGAGCCTCACCTGCTTTGACTCTGCGAAAGAACGCTTTCATAGCATTGTCAAGACGATAGTACACCTCGGCTAACAACTTGCCGTACACATCGTCTAATTCAGGGTCATGCACTCGACTCTCTGCTAGTGTCTTCTTGCACTCGTTGAAGTGCCACGTCTCTCCATCACGAAGGCGTATGACCCACCAGTTGTACAAGCCCCGACACTTGCTCTGCATAAATTCAAGCGTAGCGGCGTCTTGGTCTGACACCTCTAGCTTAATCTTTGTGCAAAGCTGCATCTTTAATCGCTTTCTTGTAGGAACGAAGTCCGTACAAACGAGAACTGAATACAGTGACTATTGCTATCAAGTCCTGAACTATTTCCTGTTCTATATGTACTTGTCATGGGTATTTTATAACGCATTCAAGTACATCATGCAAAACTGTTATTGCCTTCCATATCCTTGAAAGGAATATTTTCACTTTGATGTATACACAGATAATTGTATCTTAGTTGCCTACCCACGAAATGTCAATCTACTCATTAAAATACAAAAAGGGTGTAGTCCAAACGAACTACACCCTTTTTATAGATTATTGTTGCGATCAAACCTTCTAGCACACTCAAGCTAGAATAGGTTGCAGGTTATGACTTTTAAGAAGTTACCAGTTGCCTTACGATTGAGGTGCCTCTTCGCTGTCGGTTGTATCGCTGTCTTCAATTGTGGGGGCGGAAGAAAGTATCTGATCTTCTACTTCACTACCAATTGTATCCTTGTCTTCAGTTGTGGAAGCTGAAGAAGGTGCCTGATCTTCTACAGGTGCATCTTGAGCGATTTGAGGAGCCTTTGTTGCGGCAGCAGCACTATGTTTACTTGGTGGTGGTACCTGCTTCTTAGGTGGCTCCCAGCCTGGGGCACGCGAGACAATCATAGACATCATGCGGCCTTCCATCATCGGCGAGCGCTCAATGGTGGCGGTCCCTTTCAAATCTTCTGCGATCTCGTCTAGCAATTTTCGACCAAGGTCGGGGTGACGCATCTCGGCTCCGCGGAACTGCACACTGACACGTACCTTGTCACCTTCTGCCAAAAACTCTTGAATCTTACGCGTTTTTACTTCTACATCATGATCGTCGGTACGAGGACGCATACGAATCTCTTTAAGCGTGATTGTTCGCTGATTCTTGCGTGCTTCGTTCTCTTTTTTTGCTTGCTCGTACTTGTGACGACCATAGTCCATAATTTTACATACAGGTGGTATCGCATTAGGGGAAATCTCTACAAGATCAAGATTCCTATCGCGAGCAATATCCAATGCACGCATAGGCACCATAACACCAACCATCTCGCCGTTTTCATCAATTAAACGCACTTCACGCGCACGAATACGCTCGTTTACACGCGTCTCGCGTGGACGTTCATTGCTCCGAAAATCCCTATTGATAGGCCAATCCTCCTCTTAAAAACTTGCCAGGAACATACACTATCTGAATTGCTAAAGTGTAGCATATTGTAGGCTACAAGTCAATTGAATTTGTGCTTAAAGCCGCTATACTTATACTATGCAGCGACTGTCTTTGTCTTGAGCATATTTGTTAGCTCACTCACAACATCGTAGCGTCCATAAGAAGGCATGAGATAGACGCCCTGAATCATCGTGCGAGCCTCTACCAGCAGTTCCTGTGCTAGTTTCAAGCCAGCCTCATGTCCATGCTCTCCAGCTTCGCGCATACTTGCACGCACAAACGCGGGAATGGTGATGCCCGGTACCTCGTTGTGGAGATATTCCGCGTGACGTGAACTATGAAGCGGAATACAACCAAGCAACAACGGAATGGGGGGGGGTCCTACACGTTGCAGAAAGCGTTCTAATGGCGCAATTTCATAGATCGGTTGCGTCATAATGTACTGTGCGCCCGCCTCGATCTTCCTGTGATACTTCTCGATTTCATGCGCTGTTTCCTCGTCGGTCATGTTTAAATTCAAAGCGCAACCAATATGGAACGAAGCCTGGGCACCAATCGACGACCCAGCCGCGTCGTGACCCTCGTTCATGCCTTGCAATATCTGAATCAGTCCAGCAGAGTCAACGTCCCATACGCCTGTGGTATTTGGGTAGTCACCAACGCGAAAGGGATCGCCTGTCAGCGCGAGAATGTTACGAATACCCAGCGCATGGGCACCTAACAACTCTGATTGTAATGCCATCAAATTGCGGTCTCGCGTCGTAAAGTGAATGATGGTCTCTATACCTAAATGATCTTGTATCAGTCGTGCCACTGCCATACAGCCCATACGTACTCGCGCCATCGGGCTATCGGCGATATTGATGCAGTCTACACCAGCTTTTTGCAATAACGCTGCACCTTCAAGAAGCTTGGTCGGATTGAGTCCCTTGGGTGGATCAAGCTCCACACTTACCACAAAGTCTTTTGCCGCCAACTTCCTTTGTAACTGTGTGAGTGAGCCTTGCTGCGGGAGCAGCGTTTCGGCTTCTATGAGTTCAGCAATGGTCGCGCTACTACGTGTGGTCACTTTTGCTCGCACCTGCTGTGCTTGCGAAGGCTCTTCTGGCGAGGTGCAGCCATAACAATCATCTAACGCTTTTCGCATGGCCGCGATATGATGTGGTGTTGTACCACAACAGCCACCGATCAAACGCACACCAGCTTTAGAGAAACGTAATGCATAGTCCGCAAAGTAGTCTGGTGTCGAGACATAAAAGAAGCGGTTATCAATGCGTGCGGGCAGACCTGCGTTTGGTTGTGCCGAGAAAAGAAGAGTATTGGCCGCGAACATATTTCTGGTTGAAGCAATCATCTCTTCCATTGCATCGAGCGTCCCTGCTGGACCTACGCTACAGTTCGCGCCAATTACATCGACGCCGAGATCGCCAAGGACTGCCGCCACTCTTGCTGGTGATTGACCTGACAACGTGTGTCCATCCTCGTAAAAGCTCATTTGTGCTACAACTGGTAGACCACCAATCTCTTGAGCTGCCAGTACTGCCTGTCGTAGCTCCGACAAATTAGAGAATGTTTCGAGGATTACAAGGTCAACACCACCTTCTTGTAGTGCGCCAATCTGCTCGCGAAAAATGGCGCGAAGCTCGCTTAAACGATGTTCGTCCGGTGCTTGTAGTGGGCGACCAGTGGGACCAACTGCGCCCGCAATAAACGCGGGACGACCTGTAACATCGCGTGCTTCAGCAGCAATCTTTGCGGCACGATAGTTGATGTCGCGCACCTTAACGCCTAGACCATGCCCTGTCAGCTTGACACGGTTTGCACCAAAAGTATTGGTTTCTATAATTTGTGCGCCTGCCGTAATGTACTCGCGATGAATGCCCTGGATAAGTTCAGGTTGTGTCAAATTTAACTCATCAAAGCACTGCTCATGCGTCATGCCACGTGCATACAATAACGTCCCCATCGCGCCATCGCACAGTAAAGGTCGTTGTCGCAATTGTTCGAGAAACAAGTTTTCCATAGCAAAAGCTACTCCCACCGGATAAAAAAGACTACTTGCCCTCTATTGTACCTCTTTTTTCATATGTTGGTGTAGCTTTTTATGAGACGTTACTACAGCGTTCCCCAATTATAAACCGTATCAGGTGTAACACCAGGACTATTAAACGCCAGTGTAATCAAGAGGTGGGGTTGCAGTTTGATATTGTGGAAGTCACCTGAGTACGCTTTGCCATTGACGTACACCTGCCAGCCGTCGCTCTGGTCTAGCTCCGCAGGGTAGCCTAACTGCGAGAATTGACCACTCCAAACGTGGAGAAAATTTGCTAATGTAAAGTTGTGCCCTGCAGGTGCTTCGACATGGATGATGCCATCGGTGGTGTGTGTATGTAGCCAATAGTAACAAGAGACGCTTTTCGCGTTGCCCTCGATGCCGATATACTGAGGAATTTCCACGCGCTTACCATTAATATAGACGGTCAAATGGCAGTGAATATGAAAGGCCGCCTGCTCTCCGTTATCACAAGAGATACCGTCTACAAGTGGAAATGCAGAGTCCGTAGTAATCTGAGATTGCGGCCCCAATCCACTTTTAGCAAAGAGTGTCACGAAGAGTGCGATGATGAGGGCAACACTGGTTGCAACAACACTTGTGATAACAACACGTTTCTTCTGTGTTGCTGCTTGTCTTTCCTCTTCGCGCCGTCTTCTTTCGCCACGTTGCCCTTTTGGTGTAGACTGATTGCCTCGTTGTTTTGTCATGATACTATCTCCATTCTGCTATCTCTCCTTGTCATTATAACGCATTTGAAGGGTGTTGCCTATGTTAGGAAAGGCGTTACATTCGATTTATGGCTACTTGTAATTGTCTTGATAGTAATATATAATGCTGCATAGTCGTTAAAGATTTTTGAATGGTTATTAGTTCTGCATAGTAAAGAGAAGAAAACACATGGAACATTTGATGACCTCTGAAGAGGTAGCTGAAATTTTACATGTTGACCCTGTAACTATCCGCCGTTTAGTCAACAAAAACGAACTTGCCGCCTATCGCATTGGTGCCGACTACCGCATTGCGCCATCAGACCTACAAGAGTATCTGCAACGGCAACGCATTCCCGCGCGTACTAACAACTCGCCAAATTCTGGTACCAACATTCCTCTTGACCAATTCACACAACCTGTACGAGCTTTTCTACAGGACAAACATACAACTCCGTCACAGGTGGTTGATCGCTTTGATAGGTTCAACGAGCAGGCGCGTGATGTGATGAAACTAGCACAAGAAGAGGCCCGATCCTTTCAGCACAATTATATTGGCACAGAACATCTGCTGCTTGGTCTTGTACACCAGGAGAAGAGTGTAGCAGCACAGGGTCTTGTCAGTCTAGGCGTTGACTTGAGCAGGGTACGTAAAGAAGTTGAACATATCATTGGTCATGGGGATAGGGCTGTCCCTGATGAGATTTCGCTTACACCGCGTGCAAAAAAGGCGATTGAGTTTGCCGTCGATGAAGCCCGTCGCCTAAATCACGACTACGTTGGGACAGAACACCTCCTCTTAGGATTGCTACGTGAAGGTGAAGGTATTGCAGCAGGAGTGTTGGAGCAACTAGGAGTTGATCTTAGAAACGCTCGTATGCAAATTGCCCGTGCTACAGGAGCTATTGGAAGTGATACTACCCCTGATTAAAAGAAAATAGAAAAATACGTTGATTTCTCTCTGCCATACTGCTACAATGCCGCAAGAAAACAAATATCAACGGGAGGAATGCTAGGCGACTGTGAAAGAACAACCATCACCGCAATCTATTAACTACCTTTTGAAGCGGGGGGTGTCGCTGGTCGAAAAAGAGGTAGACCTGCGACGTATGCTACTTGAGGGCAATAAAGGGCAACCACTACGGGTCAAGCTTGGCGTTGACCCCACTCACCACGATTTGACGATTGGACATGCCGTTGTCTTTCGTAAACTGCGCCAATTTCAATGTTTAGGCCATAAAACCGTCGTCGTCATTGGCGACTGGACGGCTCGCCTCGGCGATCCAAGTGGGCGCGAAGAGGCGCGTAAATCGCTCACAGAAGAGCAGGTCAACGCGAACGCCGAAACCTACTTCGACCAGTTCTTCAAGATTGTAGACCGCGAGCAGACCGAGGTGCATCGTCAGAGCGAATGGTTCGACAAATTCAACCTTGGTGACGCCATCAAACTGCTTGGCTACAAAACCGTCGCGCAAATGTTAGAGCGTGACGATTTCCAGAAACGCTACCGGAGCGGTATCGAAATCAACCTTGCCGAGTTCATGTACCCGTTACTGCAAGGCTACGATTCGGTTGCGCTACGTTCTGATGTCGAGATTGGCGGTACTGATCAAACCTTCAACCTGCTGGTTGGGCGTGACCTGCAACCGATCTTCGGGCAAGTGGCGCAGCAAATCCTAACCGTCAACCTTATCGTTGGCCTCGATGGTGTCAAGAAGATGGGCAAATCGCTTGACAACTACATCGCCATGACCGCACCAGCCAACGATATGTTTGGCAAACTCATGTCCCTCCCGGACCAGACCATGCGTACCTACTTCGAGGCATTGACGGATGTCTCCGACGAAGAAATCGACGAATTTGAGCGTAAGATGGCGGAGGGTACACTCAATCCACGAGACGTAAAATTGCGTATGGCGCGTGAAATTGTCACCGAGTTTCATAATGAGGCGTCGGCACAAGAGGCGCAAGAAGCGTTTATCCGTCAGTTCTCGGAACGCAAGCTGCCAACTGATATTCCAGATGTGCGTCTTGCAGAGTCGGTAGATATTGTGGCTTTTCTGAAAAATACAGGTTTAGTGACGAGTAACAATGAAGCCCGTACTCTCATCACACAAAAGGCAGTTGCCATCTATCTCGATGGTGAACAAAGCGAAGAGCAACGTATTACCGAATCTACGTTTGTCGTGCCGATACGAGAAGGTGCTATTATTAGAGCTGGTAAAAGAAAATATGTGAGAATTAGGGCATAGTATTCTGCCTCTGCGAAAGGAAAAACAGTGACAACTGATCCAACAAACATACGCTTCATGAATCCATCAACTCTGTCTACACCGCCAGGCTTTACTCATGTGGTTGAGATAACACATGGACGAACCATCTTTATCGCTGGTCAGGTTGCCTTTGACCAATCGGGAAAGATTGTCGGGTCACAAGATTTTCGTATTCAGACCCAGCAGGTCTTTGAAAATCTCAAGGCGGCACTTGCTGCAGTTGGAACTGATTTCACACATGTCGTCAAGCTGAATATATATGTTGTCGATATGTCTCAGCTACCCATCCTGCGCGAGGTCCGCAATTCCTATATAAACACAATCAACCCTCCTGCAAGCACTCTTGTTGAAGTACGAAGACTAGCCAACGAAGAGTTCTTGATTGAAATCGAGGCAGTCGCACATATACCTGAGTAACGGTAAAATAAAGGGGCGTGATTTACCAATCACGTCCTATTTCTTTGTTCTTGAGAAGGAGTACATACACATGGCACAGGCGACTATCGGAGTTATTGGTGGGAGTGGACTCTACAGCATGGAAGGGATGACCGAGGTTGAAGAGGTCAGGGTGCAGACACCTTTTGGCGACCCTAGTGATGCTATTGCCATCGGCAAGGTTGGCGATGTCTCGATGGCCTTTCTGCCACGTCATGGACGCGGCCATCGGCTTAGCCCGACGGAAATTCCTGCTCGCGCCAACATGTGGGCTTTGAAGAGCCTTGGCGTCGAATATGTTATCTCCGTGAGTGCCGTTGGCAGCCTGCGCGAACACATCGCCCCACGTGACCTGATAATCCCTAACCAACTTTTCGACCGTACAAAGAGTCGTGTTAACAGCTTCTTTGAGGGCGGTATCGTTGTTCATTGCACATTTGCCGAGCCTTTTTGTCCCACGCTGAGCAAAATGCTCTTCGATTCGGCAAACGCATTAGGCGATGTAAAGGTGCATGAAGGCGGTGCCTATGTGTGTATGGAGGGGCCGCTCTTCTCCACAAAGGCCGAGTCAAACACCTATCGACAGTGGGGCATGGATATTATCGGCATGACAGCACTACCGGAGGCGAAATTGGCGCGTGAAGCTGAATTGTGCTATGCCACGATTGCCTGTGCTACCGATTATGACTGCTGGCATGAGTCCGAGGAATCTGTCACTGTTGAGATGGTCATAGGTAATCTTGGTGCGAATGTTGCTAATGCCCAGCGTATCCTACAAAGTGTCGCACAGCATATTCCCTCTGACCGTTCCACCGCAACTTGTGGTTGTGCGAGTGCATTAGCCACCTCGATTATCACTGATCCTGCGGTGATTTCGGCTGAGGTAAAGGGAAAATACAACCTCTTAATTGGCAAATATCTCAGTTGACAAAGCTCCCGAAAAGGAGTAATATACATCCGTCCTACAGAAAACGAAACTCGAATAGGACGGACCGATTTTCTTCCGGCCCTGTCGGTCGGCGTAATTGGGTCCTGCGCGGCAGATGTCTGTGAACCCCGCTAGGTCCGTAAGGAAGCAACGGTAAGTGGACCTCTCTGGGTGCCGCAGGGGTGCCTGATTACGCTGACCGGCAGAGCCGGGCGAAAGTCGGTTTTCCATGCCACCTCTTAATTAGTGTAGAGAATCTTGGATTGCGGCCCGTCACGAGGACACGCAGGCGGGAGTTATACTATGGCCTCACAATCGCTTTACCGCAAATGGCGCTCACAGACCTTCTCTGATCTCGTCGGTCAGAAAGAAATTGTAGTTACGCTGAGAAACGCACTCGATAGCGGGAACATTAACCATGCCTACCTTTTCACAGGACCAAGGGGAACGGGTAAGACGAGTATGGCACGTCTCCTCGCAAAGACGCTCAACTGCACCAATCGTCAGAATGGCGAACCATGCAATGTGTGTGAGCAGTGCGTGGAGATAACGGCGGGCAACTCATTTAATGTGATTGAGATAGACGCCGCCTCCAATCGTGGTATCGACAGTATCCGCGAGTTGCGCGAAAAGGTCATGGTGCGTCCTTCGCAGGGTCAGTACAAAATTTACATTCTTGACGAAGCGCACATGTTGACGACTGAAGCATTCAACGCATTGCTCAAGACGTTGGAAGAGCCGCCCGAACACGCTATCTTTGTGCTTGCGACCACCGATGTCCACAAAATGCTGCCAACGGTGCTTTCACGGTGTCAACGCTTCGACTTCAAACGTATCACGACACGCCAAATTGTAGCTCATCTTGATTTTGTTGCAGGTGAAGAACATGTGCAGCTCGAACGAGGGGCCGCCGAACTTATCGCACGAGCGGCAGCCGGTGGTATGCGTGACGCTCTCAGCCTGCTTGACCAAGCCATCGCCTACTCTGGCACCGAGATAAGTCTGCCCAAGGTGCAGACTATGCTGGGCGTGGCGGACCCACGTGCGATTCAAAAATTTGTTACTCATATCGCACTGCTTGAGAGTGCTGGCGGACTGCATCTCATTCATGAACTCGCGGAAGCGGGTGCCGACTTGCGTCAAATCAACACACAGGTCGCGGAATATCTTCGTGCCATGATGCTGCATAAAGCAGGTGCCGACATTGCGGATATTCTCGATAGCACCGAGGACGAGATACGCGAAATCACCCAGACAGCCCAACTCTTCACCCTAGAAGAACTCACCACGTGTGCGCGTATCTTCGCACAAAATGAGTTGATGCAGAAAAACCAGGGCACACCACAACTTGGCTTAGAGCTTGCACTATTAACTAGCATCGAGCATCATCGTACATCACCATCTCCACAAAATTCCGTGCAAAGTGTAGCTGCTTCTATAGCACCCATATATGCTCCACAACCTGTGCCGCATCAGGAGCAACCACGTCCTGCGCCCGCGCAACAGCCACCACCAGTAGCTTATAAGCAAGAGGAAGAGAAGGTGCAACCACCAGTTGCCGCGCAACAATCGGCACCCATTGTCCCTATGAGTAATAACGCTGCCGATACACTTCCCGACTGGGACGATGTATCTTTTAATGATGGTGATGAGGAAGAGGAGCCTGTAGCACCAGTTGTACCAACAGTTTCTTTCGTGCCGTCTCAACAAGAGCAGAATGTAGCGGTACCGCAATCAATCGTTGAGCAGACGGTCACACATGAAGTGGATAATACACAACCATCACTGAGTGTTGCCGAAATCAAGGAAAAATGGGAGAATATTAAGCGGCGTATAAAAGCTAGGAAAGATGGCTCAATGGTTGCGGCCATTCTCAACGACTATACAATTGTAGGTGTAGAGGGAACACATGATCTTCCTATTCTTCTCATAAAAGCCTTGTCCAAGTTTCACTACGAGACATTACAGAAAGATGAACGGAGAAAATCTATCGAGTGGGCAATGAAGATTGAGCTAGGACAGGAGTGTCAGATACGGCTTCTTCCACCTGGACAGGTGACGAGTGGGCAGAATTTGACGGTTCCACTACCGCCAATTTCAATGCAAGACATGGGAGGACGAGCCGCTAATTCAGGTATAGCAACACAGCCGCAACCATCAGCGTATCGTGAACGCTCGGCTCCTACATCGGTACCAACACCGCAAAAGCCAACTACTCAGGAACCTGTGCAGAGACAAGAGCCAACAAATGCGGCACCACCGACGGTTCCACTGGCGCAAATAACGAATACTGCTCCCCCACTTGCCAGAACACACATTGTGAGAGAGAATACGAGTGGGAGTGCAGTTGCACCTGTTGTCGCTGATAATGTACATGTCGAGGTAGCTGAACAGCCACCCGAAACGCGCCGTGAGGTTCTCGAAAAAAAAGCGAAGAACGATGTGGTAGTGCAAGAAGTCATACGAATGTTTAAGGCAAATATTAAAGACGTTCAACCGAAACAATAAAAGAGAAAAGGAGTATTTGTTCATGAATATGCGTGAAATACAAAAGATGCAGCAAAAGTTGGTCAAGATGCAGGAGGAGCTAGAGGCAACCAAGTTTGTTGGTACTGCTGGTGGTGGTGCCGTTACCATTACTATGACAGGAAAATTTGAAGTCACCGATGTAAAAATCGATCCTGAAGCATTCAGCGCGGACGAGATCGAAGAGTTAGAGGTAATGGTGCGTGCAGCGGCAAAAGATGCTTTTGATAAGGCAAATGATGCACAACAGAAGATGGCAAACAATGTCACAGGTGGCGTAAAGATTCCGGGGTTATTCTAAAACATGAGTGACATTGCACCACCAGTCGCGGCACTGGTCGAAGAGTTCTCAAAACTTCCAGGCATCGGCGTGAAAACTGCACAACGCCTGACTTTTTTCGTTCTGCGTAACCCTACCGATCAGGCACGTCGTTTGGCAGAGGCTATCATGCGTGTAAAAGAGAGCATCATTTACTGTTCGCGCTGTTTCAACATTACCGAAACCGACCCCTGTGCCATCTGTAGCAACCCGAATCGTAACCAGGAGATAATTTGTGTCGTCGAGGAACCGCTCGATCTGATTGCGCTAGAGAAAACAGGTTCCTATAAGGGCCTTTATCACGTTTTGCACGGAAGAATTTCGCCAATGGACGGTATCGTAGTAAAAGACCTGCGTATCAACGAACTGGTACTCCGTGTGGAAAACAGCCCTGCAGTACGAGAAATCATTCTTGCCATGAATCCAGGGTCGCTCGGCGACGTAACTGCTCTCTATGTCAAAGATGCTCTCTCGAAACTGCACAGACCCGATCTATGCACTACCGCGCTTGCTCGTGGTTTATCGAACAACAGCGACCTCGAATACGCCGACGAAGGCACACTGAGCCGTGCCCTCGAAGGTCGCCGAGAACTCTAAGCGTAAAGCAGGGGCCAAGGGGACGGCAGTCCCCTTGCGGGACGTGGGGTGTCCCCACAAACCCTCTCTTCTCTTGCCGCCGTAGGCGGCGCAAAGAAAAAGCAACAAAACTGTTGCTTGACACAATTGACACTTTATGGTACGATTGTTCTAGTTTAATGGAGCAGGAAAGAGAGCACCTGCCACCTATTTCCGACTTTTCACCCTTGTCAAAGAACAGATACGTAGGAAAGCATAATCGCGCGGGACGTATCGGATTGCATCGGCAGAACTACTACCTTATCTCCTTTGTCACATGCATCCTATGTGCCTCTCGCACATTCATCGAGAAACGCGATTCCTTTGACGGGAAACGCATATCACAAAAGGAGGAAAGCAGGACTATACAAGCGTCATTCGCTCGTGTCCTGTGACGACATATGGCAGCAAGCAAAAAAGAAAAAGCCACAACAGACCGTAATGGTACCGCGGCGGCGTCTCCAGCTATGACTGAACGCGAAAAAGCTATTGATCTCGCACTTTCGCAGATCGAACGTCGCTTTGGGAAAGGCGCGATCATGAAACTGGGTGAAGCGGCAAAAGTTCACGTAGAAGCCATCCCGACTGGCTCTATCTCCCTGGACCTGGCACTGGGCATTGGTGGTATTCCGAAAGGGCGTATCACAGAAATCTACGGTCCTGAATCTTCTGGTAAAACAACATTGTGTCAACATATCATTGCTAGCGTACAACGAGCCGGAGGTTATGCCGCATTTGTGGATGCGGAACATACGCTCGATCCAGTTTATGCCTCTAAATGTGGTGTAGATGTCAATAACCTGCTTATTTCGCAACCGGACACCGGTGAGCAGGCATTAGAGATTGTGGATGCGCTCGTTCGTAGTAACGCCATCGACGTAATTGTCATTGACTCTGTGGCAGCACTGACGCCACGCGCCGAGATCGAAGGCGAGATGGGCGACTCGCACGTTGGCTTGCAGGCTCGCTTGATGAGTCAGGCACTTCGTAAGTTGACAGGTGCTATCAGCACTTCTCACACCTCTGTCATTTTCACGAACCAGTTGCGTGAAAAGATTGGCGTCATGTTCGGCAACCCTGAAACAACGGCTGGTGGTAAGGCACTCAAGTTCTATGCCTCTGTGCGCTTAGACATTCGCCGTACCGACTCAATCAAACAAGGTCAGGACGTAGTGGGCAATCGCACACGTGTTCGCGTGATTAAAAACAAAGTTGCACCCCCATTCAAAACCGCAGAGTTCGATATCATGTATAGTGAGGGTATCTCACGTGAAGGTGGACTCATCGACCTCGGCCTGGAGATGGGCCTTGTCAAGAAGAGTGGTGCCTGGTTCACCATTGGAGACATTCGCCTGGGACAAGGACGTGAGAATGCGAAAGAATTTTTGCGTCAGAACACTGATGTCGCTGGAGCCATCGAAGAGCAGATTCGTGGCAACATCACTGCGTTCCAGACTGGCGAAGTTGAAGCTGTCGAGGACGTGGAAGAGACGGATACCGATACAGATGTTCTCGATACCGAAGAATAAACTTGTTCTCGTCTTTCAATAATATGCACGAAAGCTGGTACAGTTGAGCAATCTTGCTCAACTGTACCAGCTTTCGTGCATATTATTCTTTCTCTTTGCTTTGTCCTCTTTCTAATATCTCTGGTATCTTTTGCTCTAGCTCTGGTTGAGGTAGGCGCACAAGCGGTTTCTCGTCCGATGAGAGCAACGGCTCTAACTCTTCGCTCTCGATTGGTGCATGCTCCAGGGCGGTCGCAACGGATTTACGCTCACCCCACCATGTGGCAACAGTTGCAGGGTCAACAAGGCCAAGTGTACCAGTGTTTGCCTGTTGCATCGACCAGTCCAGGATAGCCTCCTCCAGTGGAACCTCATGCTTTGCCTTGCGACTCATATTCCACTTGTGCAGCATGATAGCGAAGTAAGCCTGCATAGGGTCTTCTCCGCTCGTCAAATTTTGCCGGAGTAGTAAGATAGTCGGCAGGTGATACCGTGTGTACCAGTCATGTGCAGCGTCTTCTACGCTAACTTCATGCCCTAAGCGCTGGGATAGTATAGCTTGATGTCCAAGTATCATATCGTAAAAGCGGTGGGCGTAGATACGCGGCATGTTGATATGCAGCAAATCGTAAATACGACGCTGATGCCAGCCTGGAAGGACAGTTGTTAGTTGTTGTACCATGTGGCCTGTGCTACTCAGCAACGAGAAACTCCAGCGATTTAAAGTGTGCAAAAACTCCTCTACCTGCTTACGTGTAGTATCGGTGGTGGCAGTTGTGACGCGAGCATGTTGGCGACGGAGCCATTTGTATCTCTGCTCGAAGTAGCGAAAGTCGGCGTCATTAAGAACCTGTGTGTCTTCTGGTAGACCGCGCAAGATACGTAGGTCTTCGGCCTGCCATGCAAGCGACTCGCCAAACATTGCTAAATCCTGCTCGCGCAAGCCGTCGCTAATTGGTCCCGGAAACAGTTCTGATGTCTCGGCATCGGCCATGATCGCCAATATGCTGCGTCCGTCGATACGCAAAAGTACGTTTGCCAGCGATGGATCGCCCCAGTAGACGCCGTGTTCGTGTAATTCAATCATCAATACTGCCACCGCCGAGAGCAGCCGTTGCTTTGTACGCTTGGTGAAGGGGAGGCGATATAAAAGCACATGGGGAATGACACGCGGTGCCAGTCGCGTCACTGTATAGCCGCGATCCCCATTGACATATTGTGTGATGCCACTAAGTTTAGGAACATCAAGTGGCACAGGTGGCGCGGGCGCAATGACGACTCCAACAGGACTGAGTGCTGGAATGCCCCTACGCTCGATCTCGTGAAAATTGCGTATTTCGCGTTCTGCCATACGCGGCGTTGTCTCTTTAATAGCATAACGTATTTTATCGCGCTCGACAAAAAGCACAGGATGGCGCGAGTCGCCACGACGCACATTCAGCACCTCTAATCCCTGGCTTACCCACTCTTCCATCGGAAGATGCCAGGGCAGTGCTTCGATACGACGACGATCATCCTCGTTCATATGAAACTGTATTGTTGTATTGCGGCTAACTATGGCACACACCTCAAAGCTGTGGTATAAGAAAGATAGAACATAGAACAATCATATCATACCATCTCTCTGTTATAGCGAGAGAGAAGCAATATCATCATAGGCAGACCCATTAAACAATGTGACGCTGCGACCTAAATATGGGGTGAACATGGTTGTGCATCGAAGAGAGGTATTCCGAACTCACTAAGAAAGTGCGCCGACAACGTTGTCGGCGCACTTTCTTAGTGAATGGAGTGTGTGCAGAGAGAGCTTATTTTCCTTCGCACACACTCGTTGAAGAGGTGATGTATGTTACTTGTAAGAGAACTAGAACCAGGATTTGTTGCGTAAACGGCGTACTGTGAGAAATGCAGTAAGCGCAACTGTCGTAAGCGCAACTGGCACGACGATGAACAAAGGCTTGATACCTTTACGCTCGGCCTTCTTGTTCGTCATGTTGAGAAGCTTGATCTTCTCTACGATAGTCTCTTTAACTGGTGCAATCTTTGCCATAATGTGTGTATCCTTTCAAATTTACGCTGCATGGTATCTATACCATTGAAAATACTATGTTTGCTAGCCAATACTCAAACGCGATCTGTTACTGCGCTCTTTTTGTATCACCTACTCACATAAGCATTATAGAGAGAGCTTGTATACAGCGGTGTCAATACAAGTAGGGATCAGATATACATTGAAGCATTTTTGCTCAATGTTACTCATGTAGAACTATTTAGGCTACACACAACGAAGCGGTTACGTTACCCAAACTTTACAAAATGATTGATCGCCTGTACCAACTCGGTGAAGGTGTAAATGATATAATCGGGTGTGATCGCTTCAGCAGAGATGTCGGCATGATTATAGGAAAGCAGAATTGCCTTCATCCCTACCTCTTGCGCTCCCCAGATATCATGATACATATCATTCCCAATATAAAGAGCCTGCTCTGCTCGTACTCCTAACACGGTAAGTGCCTTTTGAAAGAGACGCGGATCCGGTTTGCGATACCCATAGTCGCCGGAGACAATGACAGGATTGAAGTAATCAAGTAGTCCTACATCACGTAATTCGGATACAGCATAGGCACTTTGTGCATCGGAAACAACTGCCAGGTGATAGCTTGAGCGCAACTGCTCTAGCGTCTCCTGTACCTGGGGATAGAGCCTAAGCCGTTTACGGGCGATGCCTCGGTGCAACTCTGCCAGGAAGAGCGGAAGTTGCGCTAGCTTTTCGGCAGGTAATGACCGTGTATAGTCGCTTCCTGCTTTCTCTAAGAACTCACGCCATACCGCAGTCGCATCCCACTCGACAAACTTTTCAGCACTTGCCGCACGTTGTCGCTGCATAATCTGAAAATATAGATCGCGTACCTCCCAGCGATGAAGCGTAATACCCTGATACATCAAAAAATGTGCGATTGCGCGGTATATCTCTTCTAATCCTTCATCCGTTTCAATATCGATCAGTGTCCCGTTCACATCAAAGAGGAGTGCATGAATATCCATCAAAACGTCCTCAGTGTGATTTTTGCTTCCTCGATGAGCCGACGCCGATAGTCGTTACTGATCCAAGGGTTACGAGCGATGCGGAGCAAGGTCAGTCCCATTTGAAACGGCAAGCGTCTACTGATGGAGGTAAATGCACTCTGACGGTCGGGAAAGTGACAGGCATATTCCCACAGAAAGTGACCAATAAAGGGTTCAGCCGCATATTTGTTGCCTGTGATTTGCAAGAAAAAATGCTGGAGTTCACCTGCTATGCGTCCAAGATCAAAGACACGATCAGCTCGCTTCATCCGTTCCAAGTCTATCCCAATGACACTAAGCCCTTGCCCAAACAGAAAGTTTGATGGGGTTGCATCGCCATGCACAAGCACCTGCTGATCCTCCCACATACGCGGCTGTTCGCGCCAACGGTCACGGAGCCAGGAAAACTCATTCACCTCATCCCAGCTTATCGACTGCTTTTTAGAGAGTTTGCGTACAAGACGATCAAGATACGCACAATCTTCGTGAAAGTCAACTCCATATCCGTTCGCAGTTCGATTATGAAAGGTTGCGAGAAAGTATGCTAATGCGGTGAGTTTTCCATAGAGCCTATCAGGTTGTCGTGCAACAATCGCGTCAGTGATCACACTACTCAATGATTGTCCTCCGCGATACTCCTCAACCAACAAGCTGTTCAACCAGCCATTGTACCCAAGTGGTCGTACCACGTCGTGTGGATATCCAACCAAGCCGTAGTCACGCATCATGTGCAGATTGTGAAATTCTCGCTCCATACGCTGATCTTTTTCTGGCAGACGCAAACCGCTCTGCGTACTTCTTGCAAAGAATTTTCCCACTATCTGTACGTTACTGTGCTTCTCCTCGTAAAGATAGACCTCATTGCTGCCACCCATGCGAAAGACGCGGAATTTCGCATCCTGGTGAGCTAACCCTAGTTGTGGCAATATATCATATTGTAGATAGTGATAAAGTGGGTCATGGCCGGGCAAATGCCCGATATACTGTTTTGACATGAGTTTATCCCTCACGCGTTCCCCTTTTGAGAAGACGTGTCTATGGTATGCAAAGGTAAAAATTTTGTTAACGGATAGTTAATGCTTATCCTTTATGATAGGTGAATGTGATGGAGATGTCAAGGGAATGAAACCTTTGTTTGCTTCACATCCTTTTCTTTATTTGAGATCATCTAATGTAACATGATATACGTATTACAAAGGAGAGCGAGGGACGACAAACTGTTACGCATGCCATATTCTTTCGTCGCTCGCAGAAGACATGTCGCCCATCAGACGCGAGGTGAGAAATGCAAGGAATCCAAAATATTCTCCCAAACGGGACTATCATACGTGATCGCTACGTGGTCGAGGCGTTGCTAGGCAAGGGCGGATTCGGTGCGGTCTATCGAGTACGTGATCTGCGCGTTAAGGGCAATCAGTTTGCCCTCAAAGAGGTGCTCGATCCGAAAAAACAGGATCGGGTTCACTTTCTGTTTGAAGGCGAGGTCCTCAAACGAGTTGATCACCCAGCACTCCCTCGCGTCTATCATGCATTTGAAGATGAACCCCGTCGCAGAGTCTACTTGTTGATGGATTACATTGAGGGTACGAACCTGGAGCGGCTACGTCACCGACAGCCGGAGGAACGCTTCTCTCTTCCTGACACGCTACGTCTTCTAGCTCCTATTGTAGAGGCTGTTATCTACTTACAAAGCTGGCAGCCACCGATCATTCATCGCGATATCAAGCCAGCGAATATTATTGTTCCTCCAACGGGAGATAACCCCGTTCTGGTAGATTTTGGTATTGCAAAAGAATACGACCAGGAAGCGACGACGACGGCTGTGCGAAGGTTGTCACCGAACTATAGTGCTCCTGAGCAGTATACGCAAGGTACGAACCCGCGCACAGACATCTATGGCATGGCGGCAACATGTTATACTCTGCTCACAGGAACACCCCCTGTTGATGCATTTGAGCGTATCACACAGATAGGAAATCGAGGGAACGATCCGCTTGAACCAGTGAATCGTCTGGTGCCAGACCTTCCCACCTCCGTTGCTGAGGCTATTCAGCGAGCACTGGCACTGGCTGTTGACCAACGCTTTCCCACGATGGAGGCATTCTGGCAAGCGTTACAACCTCAATCTTTTCTTGCCGCACCTTCTGCCGTAATCACACCTCTACCAGGAACAAAATCTTCCGCTCCTGCCTCTCTTGCTTCTGAGGGCATTGCAACGGTTCCTACTGCACTCATCTCTCGGCAAGACCAGAAGAGACAACGTTCAAAGAGATCAAGGCATCTCTTTCCCCTCTTCGTGTTGATCGCCTTAGCTGCACTCCTCCTTGGTGCCTTGCTTGGAACTGGCATACTTTCCACAAGCAATCCTTTTCATCATGGGGCGTTTATGGGAATAGTTGCGACAAGACCGCCTGTTTCAGCAACGCACGCACCAAATCCAACAACACTTCCTTCCGTTTCCGCTACGACGGTTCCTTCGTCTACTGCCACCGTTTCTGTGTCACCATCGCCATCGGCAAAGCCGCATCCGACCTCCGCACCATCAACCGCTCCAATCTTGAACAACACGTACATCGGTACTATTCACAATACCCCAGGAAACATAGATGGCACGATGACGCTAAGTGGAGTTCATCAGAATGGTACAAACATGAGCGGTACCTTGACTCTGCAGCATGGATTGCAAGGACAGGGTGCCTTTACCGGAACCGTTTCGAGCAACAACGCCGTACAATTTCTGGTGACGCCCTACACGCAGTATCCGCCGTTGCTCTTTCAAGGACACATCAATAATGACGGAAGTTTAAGTGGTACATATTGCAGTGCTAGAGGAAATCAATGTGATTATGCGAGTGGTGGCTATGGAACTTGGAAGGTATCACCGCCCTCCTCAAGTTCTAACATTCCTTTCCCAGAAGATGGTAGTGGAGGACCTCTCGCTATTCGTTCCACAAGCCAAGACGGATGAGAAACAAACTTGCCAGCTAACTCTTGCTGCTCATTAACCTGTAGTCAAAGCTATCTTGACGACCAGCATACAGTACGTTATCATCTATACTGCAAACAAAAAAGAAACAAAGGTACAATATATACGATGATGAACAGATTACGTGGGCGTAGTCTTGCCCACCCAGGATGTCTTACAGGTGTGACTACAGGGCTTACACTAGGTATTATTCTCGCGGGTATACTTGCCGCAAAATTTGGTGTTGCTTACAACACTGTCCTACTTGTCTGGCTTGCCTTGACGGTTGGTCTCGGTGCCATCGGCTGGATTGTAGGCACTATGCTTACACCACGTTTTCCAGCAATCCCTGCGACCGATGAAGCGCATGATGTGGACGTCGCTGAAAAGAACACGCCTGGTGGGACAACGGGGCAAAGCACAGACAGGATTACCAAAAGCGAGTCTATCGCACATGAATAAATAAAATGAAGGGCAAATACGTCCAAATTGGCCTGTGTAACCTTCCATTTTACATAATTCTATGGTATAGTATCTCTCACAGAGGTAATATTCCTATCCTCAGACTTTACCTTTGAGAAGCAATGCTGCTTCATGGCGATGATGCGTCGTTTTGTGGATGTCGTATCGTCGTGGCGTTTGACTGATAAAGCAAATACTCCATCAGATACGAAATTCCCCTTGTGTGCTGCTTATTATCCTATCGTGTACATATTGTACGCGACCAGCATCTCAGAGGAGGAAAACCTCATGACAAGTAACGAATTCCGCCGTCCCGTTTCCGTCGATTTCGCCCCTCGCGGCAGTTCCTGTGAGTGGTGTGGTAAGCCAGCAGAGCGTCAATTGACTGCTATTGGTGGCGATTACCATAACGAGAGTGGCGTGTTTTGTAGCCCCTGTGGTGAAAAATTCTCACTGGCTGTGTTAAACTCTGTGCAAGCTACTGCTCAAGCACAGCACTATACGTTATAGAGAATAGCGCATCTTCTCCTGAAAAAGAACGTCCACTCCTTTCGATACATTTGAAAGGAGTGGACGTTCTTTTCATCTTTGTACAACCTACATGTAGCGTTTCATATACTGGTTGATGTCGAACGCTTTGGCTTGCTGAGCGAGTTGATGCGCGGCCTGATCCATTGTCGGACGCTCTTCTTTGTAAAGGAGGCCAATGTACTGTTTCTCCGTCTCCATTGCCAGTGCCATTGCCTGCGCCCGATTACTGGTATCGTGGTCAGGAGCGATGGGCGTTACAGAGGCATCCCAGGCGTCAAACGTTTTGTAGAACGTCGGGCAAGGACTGAGGGCGTGGATGAATGAAAACCCTTTATGCTGAATACCCTGTTCAATGAGTGCTGCTAGTTCTTTTGGCTTCGCGGAATACCCACGTGCCACAAAACTCACGTTGAGAGTAAGCACGGTTGCGATAGGGTTGAATTGTGAAGCTAATAGACCATAGGGCGTAGACTTTGTGACATGACCATGTGGCGAAGTCGGTGAGGTCTGACCTTTGGTGAGGCCGTAAATCTCGTTATCCATGACCACGACGGTAATATCAATGTTACGAAGGGCGGCGTGGAGCAAATGACCAGCACCAATGCTGAAAAAGTCTCCATCGCCACCAACCGCGACAACAGTCAGGTCAGGGCGAGCCATCTTCAAACCCTGTGCAACAGGAAGCGCACGCCCATGCACTGTATGAAAACCAAATGTCTTCATAAAGTGCGGGAAGCGGCTAGAGCAGCCAATACCGGATACAACGACTGTTTCGTCGGTTGCCAATTTTAGACCAGCAAGACCCCGATAGGTAGCATTGAGAACACCAAAGTCTCCACATCCCGGACACCACGTTGGTTTCACTTCACTTTTATAATCTTTTGGCGTAGGATTGATAACAGATTGCGTCATTAGGGATGAACCTCCTCGATGGCCTGAAAGATTTCGGCAGCTGTGAATGGAATGCCACCGAACTTATTGACACGGATAGCTTGTAGACCATATTTCGCGCCCAGCAGGTTTGCCAACTGACCGGAGTAGTTGTTTTCAGGGATAATCACCTTGCGTACTGAGCCGATAAATGCGCGGATCGTCGAATCTGGCAGTGGTGAAAGAACGCGTGGGTGTAGCGATGCTACTTTATAGCCATTCGCTCGCGCGTGATCTACTGCCTCTTGAATAGCTCCCTCAGTGGAACCCCACCCAATGATGCCGATGAGCGCGTCGTCATCACCGTAGCGTGGCGGTGCTGGCAACTCTTCGGCGGCAGTTTTGAGCTTGCGATAGCGTTTCTGCATCATTGCGGTATGGTCTTCTGGTTCGTAATCAGGGTGTCCATGCTCATCATGCTCCAATCCCGTCGCGGTATACGCTAGTGCCCCTACTCCTGGTATAGACATAGGCGAGATACCATTAGCTGTATAGGTATAGCGTGAGAAACTTGACTCACCTCCACTCTGACCGACCCCTACAAGTTCCTGTTTTTGTGCTTGTATACGTTCTTGTAATGGTTGCGTCTGGAAAAGGCTGCGCTCAACGCTCTCTACACGCGCCGAAAGTGATTGATCAGTAAGGAAGAGGACGGGCATCTGGTAACGCTCTGCCATGTTGAACGCTGTAATCATGAGACTGTAACAATCGGCTACATCAGCGGGTGCTAACACAATACGTGGTGTATCGCCATGTCCAGAGTTGAGTGCAAAGCTCAAATCGGACTGCTCCATTTTTGTTGGCATACCTGTGCTTGGGCCAGCACGTTGTGAATCGACAATGACGGCTGGCAGCTCTGCCATTGATGAAAGGCCAATCAACTCGGTCATCAGCGAAAAGCCAGGACCGGAGGTTGCTGTCATCGAGCGTACACCACCATAAGATGCTCCCAGCACGGCTGCGAGTGCCGCCATTTCGTCCTCGGCCTGGAGGAAGGTGCCGCCGACCTGTGGTAGCTCTTTTGCCAATGCCTCCATGATATCGCTTGCAGGCGTGATGGGATAGCCCGCGAAGAAACCACAACAGGCAGCTAGCGCACCAGCAACAATAGCCTGATTACCGTTCAAGATGACGCGATCTGCCTTCTCAACCGCTCCCAGTCGATACTGGTCTTGTTTTGTGATGCGTTCTGTCACATATTTCTGTGCAACGTCTAACGCCAGCATGTTCTTTTCCATCAGCGTCTCGTTGGATTTGCGCGATTTCGAGAGTTTAGATTGAACAACCTGTATGATAGCTTCTAGTGGTGGCCCGAACAGTCCTGAGATGGCACCGAGCATGACCATATTCTTCGTCTGGAAGAGTTGCACCTCTTTACGCGCAATTTCATTGAAGGGAATGGCGTAGTTAATCTTGTCGTTTGCCTCGGGCGTAAAATCGGAGGGATCATAGATAAGAACACCACCACTGCGAAGTTCGCCAATGTTACGGTCGTATGCCTCTTGATTGAGACAGATGAGAACATCGGCAAAGTCGCCCATTGATTTTACGGGTTCATCGCTGATACGTACCTGGAACAGACAGGGACCACCGAGAATTTCGGCGGGAAAGGTGCGAAAGGTATAGACATGATACCCCCAACGTGCAGCGGCCAGCGCAAGAATATCACCACCGACGATGGTACCCTCACCTGACTCGCCTCCAATGCGAATAGTGACTTCATTCACCATTGAATGCTCCTAAAAAAATTGAAACCGCGCTACATACCTATGAGCGCGGTCCTGTAGTACTTCACTATGAATACAAAAATTCTTCTCTGCGCCCTGCCACATGACGCACAGGGTCGGCAGAACCGTGCGTTTGTAAATAGTATAGCACAAATTGGGGAAGCGTAAAGATGGCGAAAGCATTTTTATAGGGTGTATTGGCAGAATATCCTTCTGTCAATGTCACAGAACACTAGTGCTGCTACCACGGATACTCTACATAACTTCCCTAAACTGGTATACTTAGCCTACTCCTCTATAATGAAATGTAAACAATGAAACGTAAACGATAAGGGCACGTATAAGTGTTATGGCAAAGATAAAAATTCTGCTGGTAGACGATCATGGACCGCTCCGTAAAGCGTTGCGTGAAGGGCTAGAGGCAACGGGGAGTATACAGGTTGTGGGCGAGGCCGCAACCGGACGTGAAACTCTGACTCGTGCGCTCGAACTGGATATGGACGTGATCTTGATGGATGTGCAACTGCAAGATTCCCAGGTTGGGCGGAGCGCGATAAGCGGAGTTGGGGCTGCCATTGCAATTCGCCGTGAGCGTCCACGCATGCCCGTTGTCTTTTACTCGATTCAGGACGATGACGAATATTATCGCGAATTTCGCGCCTCTGGCATTCTAACTCACTATGCCTATGTGCGGAAAAGCAACTATCTGTTACCCAGTATGCTTGTACCTTTACTACGTGATGCTGTGAATGGGCGTAGCCTTGTTGATCCAGAGATCGAAGACCGCGTACAAGAGGTGCGAGACCTGGACGAGCAATCGCCGCGTGCGCTCTTAGAGCCAAATGAGCTACGTGTTGCTGAACTGATGGCGCAAGGGATGACGAATGAACAAATTGCCGCGCGATTGAGTTTGCACGATAAACGCGCCGTAAGTCGCACCAATGGGCGTATCTATGCCTCGTGGGGATTAAGTGATAATGCCGTTGATGATAAGGTCGCACGCGCACGCGCAACACTTATCTACATCCTCAATAGGATGATTATGTGGGATGAAGAAGGTGTTGCGCTCGTGCAGGATCGTCGAGGGGAATGGGTTCCCTTGTACAAAGAAGAATAACTATGGCTTTACATACCTTACTTGAGCCAGCCCATCTGCTACAAACAATCGTGCTAGCACTCTCCATTTTTAATCTTATCGCTTTTCTCTGGCTCGCATTCACCGTCTGGCTCAACGGTAATCGCAGTAGTTCGATTGCTCGCGTTGGTGTTACTGGTCTCAGTCTTGCCGCACTGTTTTTCTTTTTACACGCCTTGCTTATCTCTAACTCACCCTTCCAGACAACAAGCTTCATTTCAGCAGATATGTTATGGCATCTCATCTGGCTACCCGCGCTTGGTGTTCCCTATATCTGGTTAGTGATAGGGCTACATTATGCCGCCCTCATCAATCAGGGTTGGCGTCGGCGTCGGCCTTTCCTGCTGCTGGTAAGTGCGTTGCTTGGAGGTAGTATATTTGTCCTTTTGCTCTTCAATCAATCGACATTTACCTTTGTTGGCACGATACGGTTGCTGGCATATGGCGATGTGTCGGAGCCTGAACATATCAGCATTTTGTCGCCCCTGGTATTACTGCCGATTTTCTTCCTATGCTATGTGACATTCTGCGCGATTGGTCCCTGGTTCACACCTACACGTATAGGGCGTCTGTTCTGTGTCCTCTGGCATATGCGAGAAAAAAACGAAGTTGCTTTGCATCAGCGTTTCGCCGATGCATTCTGGGATGACCATGTGCAGGTTGACATGCTGGAAGAACCTGCACTGTCTTGGCATCTCTCACGGCCCGGCTTGCTAGTAGCCGCCCTTCTCATGGTAGGATTGACAACGTGTCTCGGCGTACTGGGAGTCTGGTCAATGGTAAGTTGGCTGCGACATGGAGGACATGACGAGTCCCTTGTTCCGAGGACGATGAGCGTCCTTCCTCTTAATCTGATTGGCCTCGATATTATCGCAACAGGTTTTGTGGCCGTTATCATACTCTTACTTGGTTACTCAGTGGTGCGGCACGGTATCTTGATCGAACGCCCGTTGGCCCGACGTGGCTTTTTCGAGCAGTGGCGCGGCATTGTGATTGTAGCGACGACCATTGCAACCTTTATCGCCCTCCTTGTTACATTGACACAGAGCGATCTCGGCCCATTACTCTTGATAACCTCGCTTGCGACCGCTGCCTATGCCCTCTTTACATGGAGCAGCTATACCGCCCACGATCGCTATATCTCGATGTTGGGACCATTCCTACGCAGTGCCAACCTGCACCACTGGTTACAGACGGATGTGGAGAAGACAGAACAAAGTATGGAGGACCTCTTCTTTCATTTGTGCAACGACGTATTAGAGGTCCAATGTGCAAGGCTAGCTGTTTTCACTGGCTCAGTGCGAAAGAACTTCACTTATCGCTGGCCGATGACGGAAAACGGTAATGAAGATGGTGAAGCACTGTTCGCTATAAAAACGCAGCCACAGCTAACCACTCTAAAAAAGAGCGATAGAGTGTTGGCAAAACGAACCCCGACTCGTGTACGTATGACGTTGCAAGGTCAGCCTATGCTCTGCTGGGTTTTACCCATTTATGATGAACTGGGCATCGTCGCAACCTTCTATCTTGGACCACGCCACGATGAGAGCCTCTTCACCGAAGAAGATATGGAGCTTGCACAGGCATGCGGTCAGCGTATTCTTGATACGTTGCGCGATCATGAGGCGATGCAGGCTATTTCTGGTTTGTTACGTCGCCGTATCGTCGATGTGAAGTTATTGGACGCGCAACATCGCCGTGTGTTGCATGATGAAATTTTGCCACAGATGCATCTTGCCCTGCTGCGACTGGAAACGGCTCGCTATACGGGAAATGATGAGTGTAATCAAGTTGCCTGTACTGGACAACAGAACGAAGCCCTTGACGACGCGATTAGCACCATTAGCGACGCTCATCGGCGTCTGGCGGCGATGATGAGAGCGAACACGCCGAGCGCACCTCACCGTTTGGAACGTGATGGCATGTTGCACGCTATGCATACCATGCTGAAACAAGACTTTCAACAGGCATTCGATGAGGTTGAGTGGACCATTTCAGAAGAGACAATGAGTCGTATCGACGAGATTGTGCCGCCTGCGATAGCCGAATTGATCTTCGCGGCAGTACAAGAGGCATTGCGGAATGCAGCACGTCACGGGCGCGGTGCCGATGTTCACCGTCACCTCTGTCTCTCTGTTAAAGCTTCGTATAGCCGAGAATTGGAATTGCTTATTGCTGATGATGGAGTTGGTATTGTCTCTGCAACAAGCTCCACTAGCGGTACGGGTGGTGGACTACTCACGCATAGTGCCTTGCTTGCTATTGCTGGTGGTAGCTTGACTGTGAAAAGTACGCCAGGGGGAGGCGTCACCATTCGTATTTTTCTCCCTGCCGAATCTCTTTGCTAGCGGTACGCCCAAATTATTACTTGCTTTTGCTGTGTTGTGCGTCTCATGCATAGCAATACTACAAGGAGGCGAACACATGATACTTATCACGGGCGCGACTGGATACATTGGGCGACACCTTGTAAACCGATTGGCGGCACAGGGGGAGCGACCTCGTTGTCTGGTGCGTGACACTACACGTGCCAAAACAATTTTATCTGCTGATAATGTTGAACTGGTTGAGGGTGATACCACACAACCAAATACGCTGAATGCAGCCGTGCAGGGTGTAGACACTATTGTACATGCCGCATTTATTACCGCAGACCACAAAGCTTTGACACGCAATTATTACGACAATGCGAATATCAACGGTACTGCTAACCTGATTAAAGCTGCAAAGAATGCAGGTGTCAAGCGCATTCTTGAATTGAGTGGGTTAGGCACAAAGCCTGATAAACCTGGAAGCTACATGCAAGGTCGTTATCTCGCCGAGAAAATGTTGGTTGATAGTGGCCTCGACTATACCATCATCCAACCTTCGGTCCTCTTTGGCAAAGGCTCTCCCTTTATTAAGGGATTAGCTGATCTTATACGGACGGCTCCTGTGCTACCGCTTATTGGTGGTGGTGGGACTCTGTTCCAACCTATCTACGTAGAAGATGTCGTTACCGTCATTCTCAAAGTGCTAGAGAATCCAGTAGGCACGAACAAGAAAACGTATACTATTGGCGGTCCGGCCTACTATTCATTCTCACAAATCTATGATGAACTGCTTAAAACCATGCACAAAAATCGCCTCAAGGTCTACGCGCCGACACCACTGATCGGTATTGGGGCAGCAGTAATGGCGGCTGTGCTGCCTAAACCACCCTTGACACCCGCTGCTATGTCGCTTTTCGCATTCAACAATACCACAGATCTGAACAGTGTCGAGCGCGACTTTGGCTTTCAACCGACATCGTTCACTGCTTACCTCACACAAAATGGAGTTAACTAATAGCAACAAAAGCAAGCGAGCAACAGGGCAACCATTTGCAGTTGCCCTGTTGCTCGCTTGCTTTTGTTCTTGTTAGCAAAATCGTTGTGATATAATCTTAGTGTGTGAGCGTATATATGTATGTCATGCCGTATTTGTCAGACATGGAGGCCCTCTCTTGGCGGTATTACCTGATGTTGCAGGGAAAGCAAGTAGTGATTTACGTGTAGTTGGCGATACATTACGAAATATTTCGCGTACTCTGCATGAACATACTCATAAACTGGAAGTTGCTGTCGAAGGACGCTATGCAAGCGACAGCGGCGATCCGCGTGTGCGCTTGCTTAGCGAAGCGTTACACGTAAGTCGTGTTGCCGATTTAGAGTTAGGTCGCCTGAATCAGACGATACAGCGTGTCTTGCAAACGCTGCAAGGATCAATTAACGGGAACGATGTCTCGCAAGCGGTTTTCGAGCTTGAGCGGCAGGAACTCACTTCTAATATTATCACGTTGAAGCAGCAAAAGAGCGAACAAGAGACGCTCTATGAAATTGCACGTACTCTCAATTCAACGCTTGAGCTTGATGAGGTACTGCGCCTCGTTATGGATTGTGTGATTGAGTTTGTGAACGCTGAACGTGGCTTCCTCATGCTCGTCAATCCCCAAACAAGTGCTGTTGAGTTTACTATTGCCCGTGATAAACAGGCGCAAACAATTGATCAGAGCGCGTTCAAGATCAGTCGTGGCTCCGTGATGCGTGTAATCAGCAACCGCGAAATATTGCTCTCCGATAACGCACAACTCGACGACGTATTCAAAGGCCATGAGAGTATTGTGGCATACGGCATTCGCTCGATTCTATGTGCCCCCTTAATCGTGCGCGACACATGTATTGGAGCCGTATACGTCGATAGCCGTATCAATGCAAACCTGTTTGGTCCCCGGCATCGCGATATGCTCAGCGCGTTTTGTAATCAGGCTGCCATTGCCATTGATAACGCACGTCTCTTCGCTGACCTTAACAAGGCTATTCAGAAGGTTCAGGAAGACAAAAAATACATGGACAATATCTTTGCCTCTATCGCGAATGGTGTGATTACCACCGACCCAACTGGTACGATTACAACCTTCAATGATGCGGCAGGCTTAATTCTCCAACTTGTTCCAGAGCTTGTTGTAGGCAAGCATTATAAGACAGTTTTTCAACATCTACCAGAAATCGGGTTAATTGAACTGTTAGGAACCGCGATTACTGACCACGAGAATGGAACAGTTGTACCTCATGCTTTTGATGGTGAAATTCCTGAACGTGATGGCATGATTAACCTCAGTATTTCGGTATCATCCCTGCGCGATACACAGGGCGAGCCGATTGGTACCGCCCTCGTAATCGACGACCGCACGTTGCTGAAACGTTCGGAGGCGCAGGCAAAACAGATTCGCCGCATCTTTGAGCAGTATGTGCATCCTAATGTGGTACAACAGCTTATTCGAGACCCGTTGGCACTCAACCTTGGGGGGGAGACGCGCGAAGTCTCCGTCATCTTTGCCGACATTCGTGGCTATACGCGCTTGAGCGAAAGTATCGCGCCGGAACAGGTAATGAACCTGCTCAACACCTACCTCGAAATTATGGTCAAAGAAGTCTGGGATGAAGAGGGCACAATCACCGCATTTATGGGTGATGCGCTCATGGCTATCTTCAACGCGCCACTTTCACAAGAAGACCATGCGTTACGTGCCATTCGTGCTGCCTGGAAAATGCGTATGGCGGTCCTCAATTATCAGCGTACACATTTACAGGACGTACCCATCTCGTTTGGCTTCGGCGTAAACACTGATCGCGCCACCGTTGGTAACATCGGCTCGCAGGGACGAATACAGAACTATACCGCCATTGGTGATGCTGTCAACATAGCCGCACGGTTACAATCTAACGCCTCCGACAATAACATCCTTTTAAATAGCTCGACCCTGCAACGTGTGCGCTCCACCGCGCGTGTCGCACAAATGGCCCCCTTATATGTAAAGAACAAGTTGGCACCCCTCGATGTATGGTGTCTCATGGGTTTGACATGAACGTGGAAGAAGCCGAACAACTCCTACAACGTCAAGACATGCTCCAAAAAGAGGCTCAAGCTGTGGTGGAGGAGCTTGATATCGTAGCTATGCTGAGTAACGTTGGCACTGTAAGGGTGCTTGGCAGTTCAGTTCTCGGACTTATGACGTGGCGTGATATTGATATAGCAGTCTCAAGCCCTGGCTTGACCAGTAAACAAGCATATGAAGCTGTGCAACCTTTGTTGACACATCCGCGTGTCAAACAGGGACGCTATCTCAACGAAAGCGGCTCGTACAACCCAACTGGTCTATCGCACGACGAACGCTACTTCTTTATGGTCTACTATGATAGACAGGCAGAGAGCGATTGGAAGATTGATATCTCGTTCTGGCTCGCCGAAGGCATCCATCCAGAACCGATCTACGAAGCCGTGAAGCGGCGACTCACGCCTGAAACGCGTCTCGCCATACTCTGCATCAAGGATGTATGGTACAAACTCCCCTTCTATCGTCAAGAGGTTTCAAGCGTCGATATCTACGACGCTGTACTACAACACGATGTGCGTACTCTGGATGAGTTCGATTCCTATTTGAACGAGCGCGGTAAGCCGACACGAGCCGGAGCTTAGGTAAAACAAACTGTTATCTAACAATTAGCATTTTAAGGGCCTTGAAAAATGACTTTGATGTGCGCCAGGGTGCTAAATAGGCTCGATGTATTCTGCTTATGCGGTCCTGCGGTGTCTGCCCCCCTTGTACTTGTTGCGGTACGGATTGTCTCCACAATAAACATTCCGCCGTGCAAACTCCCCTGGCGTGGTCTCGCGTAACTCTTGCTGCACCTCGTCCAGATCCCCCGCCAGGTGGTAGTACCACGGTTCGGGCAGACGATAGCGTTCCTCCATTGCCCAGGCTGGGCATTCCAGGTCGTAGGTGTGGCGGAGATACTCCACCGATGCTGCACAAAACACTGCCCATTGAAACAGGTCCGCCGAGACCTGATTTGGCACCTCAATGGGATCATGCACCAACTCCGCGCGAAACATCTTATATGCGCCAAAGAACTAGTGCATCATTTTGCCAAGCGCGATCCATGGACGTTCATTGGTACATATTTCTGCGAACGAACGAGCAAACGTTTGGAACGGAACGGTGGTCACAGGTCGTTCTTTAATCATTCAAAGTCCTTCCCTTCCCTCATTTCTTTTCTGTTCATCGTATCGTTTCCTCTATCGTACATCATGTCACTATGTCCTGATAAGAGGTGGCTTTTGCCAGAGGGAAGTGTCAACATTTGTATAGGAGGGAATCTCGCGCTTGCATAGAACATCTCTCCGTGTTTTAATGATAATTATACTCGAATTATACTCGTAATGGTCATGAAAGACGATATGCAATACGATGAAAGGATTAGCTTGTGGAACTATCAACGAACCATCTGGTTCTTGCGCCAGATGCCTCTATCGACCTTCAAATGCATACTACTTATAGTGACGGAGCATGGACCCCTGAGCAGTTGATTGACTACCTAGTGGGTGAAAAATTTGGCCTGGTAGCCATAACAGATCATGATCGTGTGGATACCATTGCATCACTGCAATATCTAGCGGTACAGAAGCAGTTGCCTGTGCTTGTAGCGGCGGAAATGAGTACATCATGGAAAGGTGAGGCAACAGATGTTCTCTGTTATAGCTTTGATCCACAAGAAAAAGAGTTGCAAGACCTCGCTCAAGATGTACTGCGTCGTCAACAAGAGATTACGCAGGATGTATACCAGAAATTATTGCGAAAAGGCTATGTGTTTCCACGTCAGCAAGAAGTATTGAAGGAGAGTGGAGGAGAGCCGAGCCAGGCGAATGATCTTGCTGCTTTGCTAGAACAACACGGCTATGGCGACGAAGAGACTTCTTTCAATATCGTGTTTGATGAGGGGTTCTTTTTTGCGACCAATGACATTGCGGCAGTAGTTGATGCCGTCCATCATAGCGGAGGTGTCTGTCTCATCGCTCATCCCGGACGGGGGAAGACTTCATCCGCTATGATGTCTCCTTGCTGGATCAACTCCGTCAGGAAGTTTCCATTGACGGCTTCGAGGCTTATTATCCTATACACACGCCAGAACAAACCACTATGTATCTGGAGTATGCTCAGAACCACCATTTATTGGTCAGCTCAGGCTCAGACTCACACAGCCCAAGCAAAAAACCAATCAAATACCGTGCAGACCTCAGCCGACGCCTCTTAGAACGTGTTGGCGTTCAGGTGAGGTAGAAAGTGAACATACTTTCCCATCCTTATGAGACGCTACTCTCGCACGAAAGAGGAGTCTCCATGATTCGACGGTTCACCTGTCGCATCATGGAGACTCCTCTTTTGTACTCTTCCTATGAAGGAACGCTGATACGATTAAAATATACGAACAGCGGCCTCTGCAGGAGCGTCGAGCAACTTCACAAGTTCATCATCGAGCTTGACCAGAGTAAGGGAAGCTCCAGCCATATCAAGAGAGGTGCAGTAGTTCCCAACGTAGTTGCGCTGAACTGTGATGCCACGCGCTTTGAGTTGCTCATAAGCACGCCCATAGAGGATATACAACTCTGAGATGGGAGTACCACCTAGCCCGTTAATCATCAACGCTACATTGTCGCCTTGCTTGTAGGGCAAGTCTGACACGACAGCTTCTAAGAGTTCATCGACGATAGCATTCGCACTCGCCAATTTTTCGCGACGGCGGCCAGGCTCACCGTGAATACCAACACCCATCTCCATCTCGTCAGGGCCAAGATCGAACAAAGGCGAACCCTTGGCGGGTGGTGTGCATGAGGTAAGAGCCATACCCATTGAACGCGTTACTCCGTTGACCCGTTTTGCTAGCTCAACCAGATGATCTAGTTCAGCACCCTCCTCAGAGGCAGCTCCAACGGCCTTGATGACGAAGAAGTTTCCTGCTACGCCACGTCGCCCAATGGTATACGTGGAGTCCTTCACAGAAACATCATCATCAACCATCACCGTCTCAATGCGAATGCCATCAGCCTCCGCCATCTCTCTACCCATCTCAAACGCCATACGATCACCCGTATAGTTGTTGACGATATGCAAGACACCTTTTGGTGTGGCGAGCAATTTGGACGTTTCGAGGACGTAATCCATTGGTGGTGCAGCAAAGACATCGCCGGGACAGGCTGCATCCAGCATGCCACGTCCAACAATCATCACGTGGGCTGGCTCATGCCCTGAACCTGACCCCTGAATGATTGAAACTTTATTCGGATTGGGCGCGTCGCTACGCATGATGAGGTTATATTGTGGTACATACTTGAGCGTCTTAGGATTTGCAAGCGCAATACCTTTGAGCATCTCTGGCACAAACTGTTTTGGGTCGTTGACAAATTTCTTCATGATTTGTTCCCCTTTGTGTGTACACGTCGTTGTTCACAAAAACACGTAACCAATCTACATCGTTGTAAAACATGGTTGCTTCTCTAGCTCGTCCCAGGTTGGTTACTCCCAGGTCTTGCTCACCTGCTCAAACATCACCGCAACAGCAATCGCCCCTGCATCCACTGTTCCTCTACTCCGCTCACCAGAATATGACGCACGACCTCGTTTCGCAAGCAATTCTTTTGTCGCCTCCGCATGTTCGCGTGCCGCGACAGCAGCCTCTTTGAGTGCTGTTGGAGCATCAGCCCCATCATTCAGTGCTTGTTCTAACTTGTCAACGGCTGGAACAAGTGCATCAAGTAACGTCTTATCGCCAAGGTCGGTCTGCCCACGCTTCTTAATACCCTCGATTGCTGCACGTAGCATAGCTATAACATCTGTACCTGTTAACTCTTGCTTGTCACCGACGGCAGTGGCAGCTCGCAAGAAGGCAGTACCCCAGATAGGGCCTGATGTTCCGCCGATGCGACTCGTGATAATGACTGATGCCTTCTTGAGAAATGTACTGATGTTTGTATCATCAAGCGTATCCCAATCTTCCAGCAATTTCTCGAAGCCACGAGCCAATGAATAGCCGAAGTCACCATCTCCTACAACCGCGTCAAGGTCGCAGAAGTATTTCTCGTTGTCGATAGCGGTTTGCGCCATGGTTTGCACTACATGTTTCACGGTTTCTAAATCTGAACGCGCCATTGCATCCTCCTGCATACGTTTCCAGTAAAAATTAAGTTTGTGGCTCAAGACATGCCTTGAGATCATTCAATGTGATGAAGGGACCGGGAGTAGCGTGTCCGCGATTCGCGATAATTTGCACTGGATTTCCTGGATTTCCAAGCTGTGAAACCACCAGAACCGCTTCATGCATGTCTTCATGCATCGTATAACTACTGAGTGTAACGACACAACGCAGTCCTGCTCCCTCTGCTGCAAGCAAGCCATTGCGTGAGTCTTCGATAACAAGGCTCTCTTGGGGAGTGGTATGTAAGCGTTCCAGGGCAAACACGTATATATCGGGTGCAGGCTTCTTTTTAGGGACGATATCACCTGCTAATACCTCGAAATGGCTGGCATGCTCTTTGCCAACAGCATGCTCTAAAATGGCACGGACCGACTCATCTGCTGAGGTCGAGGCAACGGCCAGTTTCCAATTGTGGGCTATTGCCTCATCAACGATACGACCGATGCCAGGACGCCCTGGCAAGTGTCCGTTAGCAACAATCTCTTTGAAAAGCGCAGTTTTTCGTTTATGCCATTCAGCCAGAACTCTTCGCTGTCCCTCTTCATCGGTTGGTAAGTGCGTCTGTCGCACAAAATCGTCGGTGAGTAGACTTGCCATACGCTCCTTGCCACCGCCAATTTTGAGCTTTTCTGCGTAATCTTCCTCTGACCAATGCACAGGTAAGCCAAATTCTTCAAATGTTTGATTGAACGCTGGCAGATGTCCGAAGCGTTCTGTGTCGGCAAGAACACCGTCACAGTCAAAGATCAGTGCGTTTACCATGCTTTTCCCTCAGAGCCGAAGGTTTGCATATACCCCTTTGCCAGTTTAATCACATCTTGACGAACTGCATTAAAAAGCGATGGCGGATCCCATTTGTCTTTTGCCTCAGCGTTACGTAAGAAGGTAAGATTGGATTTCATATACTCTCTTTTAAGTGCGGTAGAGATATTCACTTTAGCGCAACCACGTGCGATGAGGTCCTTAAACTGCTGCTCGGTCAAGCCCGATCCACCATGTAGGGCAATAGGAACAGGAATGGCTGAGACGATATCAGAGACACGCTGCCCATCAAGTTTAGGCTCAGATTGGTATACGCCATGAGCATTGCCGATGGCTGGGGCGAAGCAATCTACTTGCGTTGCCCGAATAAAATCCAGCGCGACTTCAAGGGATTGACGTAGCGATTCCGTGTCGGAACCAATACCATCCTCCACGCCTTTAATGCCCTCAATCTCGCCTTCAACACCTGCATTGTAGCGACGAGCCTCCGCCACAACCTCTATGGTCTGACGCTTGTTTTCCGCCACAGGCAGTGCGGAGGCATCGAACAACACCGAGTTCCAGCCTTTTGCCAGGCACGTGCTAATCACTTCACGTTCAGGGCAGTGATCCAGGTGAAGACTCACGGGTACTGAGATATTACGGGTTAACTCTGTCCACATAGCGAAAAGTAAATCAATGCCAATAGACTTCACTGTCTTAACTGAGGTCTGGATAATGACGGGTGAATGCACTTCGACTGCTGCCGCTAACACCGCCTCAAGAGTGAGGTCATTAAAGACGTTAATTGCAGCGACGCCATAGCGTTCTTTGAAGGCATGACCCAAAATCTCTTTCATCGAGACAACAGGCATTCTTTCCTCCTTACACAATGTCCATCAAAGAGAACCTAATTTGTTAGAGCTGTTGAGATGTTGAGGATGTTCCATGAATTTCTTTGGAAATACTTCTTGATTGCAGTATATTCATTGTATGAGTATGCTGTCAAGGAAAAAAAGCCGCTCTTTTGCTTTAGGTATATTTATGAGTATTCATTGTCACAACCGCTTTCTCAACACAAAACCCATCTGGTTGATACGCTCAAAGCTGAACCACTCGTAGAGGCGATGCGCGTGTGCATTGTTGTCTTGCGAATTGAGCATGATGCGCGTCACCCTCTCACGCTCAAAGAAACGTGTCGCCTCCGCCATCAAGCGTATTCCTATCTGCTTACCCTCAGCAGAGGGGTGGACTGCGATACGCACAAGGTAGCCGTAATCACTATCAAGTGCGTTGAACTGGTAGCCTACAACTTTTCCGTGTAGTTCCGCGACAACAAAGTAAGGGTGTGTTGCTGCAACATCGGTAAAACCTGTTGCATCGTAACGCCATAAGTCTTCAAAGCACGCCTGCTCAATGTCGAGTAAGGCCGCTATATCTCCCGCTTTACTCCACTTGTCTTTGATAGTAACCTGACGAATCAGCACTTGTTGATTACCCTGTGCAGGTATCTTATAGTCGTATTTGTCGTAGGAATAGAGGTGACGGTAAGGAAGAAAATCATGCTTCAACAGGACTTCATGCAACCAGTCACGCGAGGAGTCGTTACCCGAGTAGTGCAGGTGCGTCACTCCTTGTCTCACAAGATGAGATGAGAGCTTGTTGAGTAGTCGAAACAGAATATCCAGATAATGGCTGCTCTCCGTCCAACTCACACCGAAACCACCAATCCACGCACTCGGTGTATTTACACTCTGCGCGAGCAGAAAGCTATGCATTGTGGAACCATTAAACAGACCCATTGCTGGATAGTGCTTGAGCAGCAAAGGTAGTTCATCCACGGTGAAGCGTTGATAGATGTATTCCGAAGTACGCAAGAGTCGCTCAACAGATGCTATATCTGCTTGCGTCAACAGTCGTATTTGATAGGTGTCCAGGTGCGTCGCTTGCATGGCTCGTGCGCTTCCTCTCAAGCATCGTGTGTATGCATGTCAGAGTCGGCGGCATCCGGCCCTTTCATCTCGCGTCGCAATCGCTCTACGTCTGGCTTCTTGAAATTACGCATACGATAGCCTGTGAGTCCGTGAATACGGCGTAGTTCCGCAATCAATACATCTGTATTCAAGCGCGTCGGGTCTACTGGTGGGGGTCCGAAGCTATCAACCGCAGCATCACCACCGAGCAACTGATTGACACACGTCGCGACACACATCCCTGTCGCCTGCACATTATAGCCACCCTCTTGCACCATAATTAGACGCCCATCACAAAGCAGATCGGCGAGATTGAGAATAATCTCGTTCAACCTGAAAAAGCCCGCTGTAGAAAGGTGCATCTGTGTATGAGTGCTTGTCTGTGGAATGGCATCCTTCCAGTGTGCATCGAAACCAGCCGAAACCAGGATAAGTTGTGGATTGAAGCGGTCGGCTGCAGGAGCCATCACCTGTCGGAACACAGCCTCATACGTATCGAAGCCGCATGTGGCTGGAATAGGGACATTAATTGTTGTACCATATCCTGCTCCCTCGCCTATCTCGTCAGATGTACCTGTGCCAGGGTAGAAGGGTGCTTGATGAATTGAGAAGTAGAGAACGCGTGGGTCGTTATAGAACATATCCTGTATGCCGTTGCCGTGATGCACGTCATAGTCGATAATCATCACGCGTTCAAGGCCATAATGGTCGATGGCATAGCGAGCGGCAACAGCTACATTGTTAAAGATGCAGAAGCCCATTGCATCATCAGGTAACGCGTGATGTCCGGGAGGGCGCACAAGACAGTAGGCGTTCTTGATTTCGCCTTTCATCATCGCATCAATCGCAGTGATCGGCGCACCCGCGGCGGTGATTGCGGCCTCATACGACTTTGCGGACACATAAGTATCGGTAGCAAAGAAAGCCGTCTTATAGCCATCTTTGCCCCCTTCCTCCGCCATTTGTCGTGAGGCGTCTGCGACCTCTTGTATATACTCGCGATCATGAACCGCCGCCAACTCATCTACGGTTGCCGCGCGTGGTTTAATCTGCACCAGCCCTTCACGTGTCAGCCAGCCCAGTTCTTCGAGAGCTTCATACGCTAATTGAATACGTTGTGGTTGCTCAGGATGTTTCGACGGTGTAACGTGTTCCAGAAAAATCGGGTCATAAATGAGAGCAGTTGTCATAATTGTTCCTTAGTAAATGGAAAATCAGGGTGCCTACAAGGGAACGGATGGGCGACCACAAGCTTCCTTGCATTTTGTCCGAGCGAAGCTAGAACGAAGTTCGTTGACAAAATGCATAAGGAGTCGTCGCGCCCTACTATAGACCGTTCGGACGCGCGGAGCGCGTTCGGTATAGTAGGGATCCGCCCTTTGTGGGCGTCCGTCGGCCCCAATCAACCAGCGTTCCTCTTATTTGAACAGTATTGCCCGACTACAACACTTTCTGTACGAGTTCGGTAATATCGAAAATGGTATCGGCAACAGGCACATGTGCTGCCTGCAACGCCGCCACCTTGCCCTGTGCTGTCCCTGTATTGCCGGATATGATCGCACCGGCATGACCCATACGTTTGCCGGCAGGGGCGGTGCGCCCTGAGATAAAGGCCACAACAGGTTTGCTCATGGTTTTGATGTACTCTGCGGCATCTTCTTCGTCGCTACCCCCGATTTCGCCGCACATCACTACTGCTTTCGTCTGCGGATCAGCCTCGAACAATTTGAGGTAGTCAACAAAGGTTGAGCCAATGATGGGGTCGCCGCCAATACCGATGCAGGACGATTGACCAAGACCAGCCGCCGTCAACAGCGAAACCACCTCGTAGGTGAGCGTACCGGAGCGTGAGATGAAACCGACGGGACCAGGAGTGAAAATTTGGTATGGGATAATGCCAATTTTACCTTGTCCTGGCGTACACATACCGGGGCAGTTTGGCCCAATCAGACGTGCGTTATGTTCATGTACGACCAGCATGGCACGAGTCATATCGATAACGGGAATGCCTTCGGTGATGCACACAATCAAATCAATGCCACTGCTTGCCGCCTCCATGATGGCGTCGGCAGCACCAGCAGGCGGTACAAAAATACACGATGCCGTAGCTCCTGTCGCTTGAACTGCCTCGGCAACAGTATCGAAAACGGGAAAGCCCTCAACGGTCTCGCCACCTTTACCAGGAGTGACGCCGCCGACAATATTGGTCCCTGCCGCCTTCATATTACGCGTGTGGTACAGTCCTTCACGACCAGTGATACCCTGCACAATCACCTTTGTTGTGCTATCTAACAAAATACTCATCGCTCTATCCTCTTATTCTATCCGTGACTCTGGCTCTTTGGATACTCCATGTGGTTGTGTGCCGCGTGCGTTGATAGCGGCGACAATCTTCTCCGATGCCTCGCGCATATCCTGTCCCCAGGCGAGGCCAGCGTCTTTCAAGAGTGCTTTACCCTCTTCCGCACCTGTACCGGAGAGACGTACCACAATCGGCATCCCTTTGGGGAGGTCTGACTGCGCCATAATGACGCCCTTCGCTACCTCTTCACCACGCGTGATGCCGCCAAAGATATTGACCAGAATGCCCTTGACCTGTGGGTCACGTGCCACGAACGTCAATGCCTTGTACATAATCTCGGCCTTCGCACCACCACCGATATCCAGGAAGTTCGCGGGCTTACCACCAGCGCGTGCAACCATATCAAGCGTTGTCATGACGAGACCCGCGCCATTGCCGATGATACCTACATCGCCATCGAGCTTGACGTAGGTTAAACCTGCCTGCTTCGCTTCGTACTCCAGTGGGTTCGACTCCTCTGTCTCTGCCCACGTCGCGTACTCTTTCTGGCGGAAGAGGCCGTTGTCATCAACGAGTATCTTCGCATCTGCGGCCTGTATCTTGCCATCAGCGGTCAGTGCGAGTGGATTGATCTCGGCGAGGCTGGCGTCACTATCGATAAACGCTTTTGCCAGTTTCGAGAGGATATCACCAGCTTTCGCGATAGTGTTATGCGGCAAGCCAGCTCGTGCGATGATTTCGCGTGCCTCGAATGGACGCAGACCCCAGTGCATGTCGATAGGTTGCTGAATAATTTTCTCTGGTGTGTTCGCAGCCACCTCTTCGATGTCGATGCCGCCCTCTTTCGAGACCATCACGACAGGTGATTGCGTCTTGCGATCAAGAATGATGCCGAGGTAATATTCTTCTGCGATATCAATCTTCGATGTCACCAAGACTTTTTCGACCGTGAGACCCTTTATATTCATACCCAATACTTTTTGGGCGGAGGCGCGAGCCTGTTCTGGTGTGTCGCCAAACTGGATGCCACCGGCCTTGCCGCGTCCACCAACGTAGACTTGAGCCTTGATCACCACTGGTCCGCCTAGTTCGCGGGCAATAGCCTCGGCTTCGTCGGGCGTATGCGCGACTCGTCCAAGCTGTACCGGAATCCCGTAACGAGCCAGGATATCTTTCGCCTGATACTCATGAATCTTCATCGAATTATTATGCTCCTTGCGCTGCAGTGTGTTAATCACCTGTTGGGTGAGGAAAGAAACGCTGTGACTAACTAAAACCATGCTAGCACTAACGTTTCTGTGTGTCAAGAAAAACAGTTGCGCTCTCTTGTTACAATGGAAACACCAGAGATTATTATTTTGAGAAGGAAATTTCTTTACTACGCATGGATAAGAAAAAAACTACTACGTCGTCACTGGCGCGTACCGCTACGGCACCACATGCTGTAGTCCCTAAGAAGCCAGAGGAACCAAAACGCTGGACGCGCTCAACCCTGTTGTTGTGGACATCTCTCCTGTTAATTGTTGGTATCGTGCTTGTTAGTGTCGTGAGCCTGAACGCGGCAAACTGGCTCAAAACTGTGCAGATTCCAGGGGTGAGCAGTCCCAGCCCGACACCTATCCCTGTGACAACGTTAAAGGTGCAGCATACGGCACAATATGCTGGACTGGATATTACTGTTGTAAACGCACAGTATGCCCTATCTTTTGTTGATGACGATATCCATCAAGGGCAGTCAACGGTGCGTCTCAACTTGAACGTGACGAACCATACCGCCGACCAAATCAACGTTGTCTATTATGACATTGCCCATTTGCTCGTCCCGAATAGCAATCCGCTTATTCCCACGAATGTATATCTCTCTGTTGGTCCCAAACCGGGGGCGAGTGAAAGCGGCCGGCTCGATTTCTCGATGCCAAATAAGAATGTACAACTTAAAACGTTGACGCTACAACTTGGCTCAATCGCACTCAACGAAGCACTGGTCAAAATACCATTTACTGGTGCGTTCAATCCCACGCAATATGCTGCTAGCACATCGTCACAGACAACGACAATCGCATACAACTTTTTTGGTCACTCGTTAACCTATCACCTTGTGAGCATTGAGCGGCGTTTCTCGTATCAAGGTGTGCAGTGTAAGGCAGGGCAACAGTTTTATATGCTGAACTTCAAAGTCAATAATTCCGAAGGTGGTGCTATCAGCCCCGGTTATGGCTTCGATTATATTCGTCTTGTGTTCCCTGGCAACGAACGTGCGCCTGTCTACAACACTTTGCCACAAACCTTTAAGGGTGGTGCGAAGGGAGTAAGTGGGAGCGTGGTTTACGCTGCTCCCTCTGGTCTAAAGAAGTTAACCATTGGTTTTCTTTCACAGGATGGTAACGGCGAACAAGATACAAATGTGAATATATAATTTATGCATGTAATTCGGGTATGACAGGGGCAAGCCCTGTCACTACTATACACGGAGTCGCGTAACAAGTCACGCAGTGACGGAAAGTATAGTAGTGACAGGGCTTGCCCCTGTCATGCTAATTGCACACAACACTCGTATTAACTTCTAATGAACGCGAGCAGTTCGTCGCGTTTTTGCTCCATCAATGCGCGATCATCCGCCTCGATATTGAGGCGTAGTAACGGCTCAGTATTCGATGTGCGTACATTGAACCACCAGTTGCCGTAGTCAATCGTGAGACCGTCGAGATGGTCTACCGACTGCGCTCCCTCCTTACCGAAATGCTCTTCTAGCCCCTGTAACTTGCTCTGCGTATCGCTGACAGTGCTGTTGATCTCGCCGCTGCGGATGCCCTTGTCCAATGGTTTGAGTATCTCGGAAAGCGGTTTGTTTTCCGTCGAGACGAGTTCGAGCATAATGAGGAAGGCGATCAGGCCAGAGTCTGCGAACCAGTTATCGCGGAAGTAGAAGTGGCCGGAGTGTTCGCCCCCAAAGATGGCGTTAAGTTTACGCATCTCAGCCTTAATGAACGAGTGACCGACGCGTGTGCGAACGGCTTTACCTCCCAGGCGTGTAACGAGTTCGGGTACGCTCTTCGAGACGATTAGGTTGTAGAGGATGGTCGAGCCAGGATATTTTTTAAGCAGGCTATTCGCCATTGCCTCTGTCACCTGTGAACCATCTACGAGGTCGCCATGCTCATCGACAGGGAACATGCGGTCAGCATCACCATCGAAGGCGGCTCCCAGGTCTGCATGTGTTTCATGTACTTTGTGCTGCAAATCGACCATATTCTCTGGCTCGATAGGACTGGCGGGGTGATGTGGAAAGTTGCCGTCAAGCTCGAAGTACAGGGGAACAAGTTCGCAAGGTAAATGCTTAAAGACTCGTGGCACCATCATACCAGCCATGCCGTTGCCTGCGTCGATAACGACTTTGAGCGGCTTAATCTTGCTTACGTCGATGAATGAAAGGACGTGTGTGACGTAATCATCGGTGATATCGCGCTGTGTGATTGTGCCCTTATGGATAGGTTCAGTGAAGTTTCCGCTTACCGCGAGATCGCGAATATCGGCCAGACCAGTCTCTTTGCTAATTGGAAGCGCCTGAGCGCGGCAAAATTTTACGCCGTTGTACTTGCCGGGATTATGTGATGCCGTAATCATAATGCCAGCGGGATAGTTGAACTTGCCAACCGCGAAGTAGAGGCCGTCGGTTGTGGTCAAGCCAAGCTCAATGGCGTTGACACCTTGATCAGTAATGCCACGTATGATAGCCGCCGAGATTTGTGGTGATGAAAGGCGCATGTCGCGTCCAACGGCAATTTCAGGGACATTGAGGTACTGCGCGGCGGCACGTCCGATACGGTATGCGGTCTCGTCGGTCAGGTCTTGCCCATAGATGCCACGTACATCGTAGGCACTAAATATCTTAGGATTTACTCCTATATCTGCTGAACTCATGAATAATTCTTCCTCCAAATTTCCAATAATACCCAGGGTTCACCTGAGCTACGGGGGTCAAAAATCTGTCCCACCTCGACAAAGTTACTTTTTGTAAAGGCATTACGGGCGGCCTTATTCGCCATTGCTGTCTCCGCATAGATGCGTGACAGGTTTTGAACCGTGAAGAGATACTGTACTAGTGTGCGAATGGCTTCCGCGCCGTAACCTTTGCCCCAACTGGACTTCTCACCCAGGCCGAGGCCAACTTCAGCTTGACCGAGACGACGATCAGTATTAAAGTAGGTGATGGTGCCAATGGGAACATGTCGCTCATCTTCGATGATAAACCAGAACTGTCGCCCGTTGCCCTCTACATAATTGCGCTCGAAGAGAGGCACGAACTCCGCTATCGAGTGAGAGTATGGTCGGTGGGGATCGTAACGCCATACTTCGTCGTCTCGTTCCCAGCGAAAGACGTTTGCGGCGTCCTGCACTACAGGGCGGCGTAGCGTAACACGTTCGCCATGCAATGGTAAACCTTGCTGATCTATTGCAGCTCTCCGTTGTGTTTCTGTCATTATACTAATACCAAATCCTGTGCAAAACTGGTACCAGCGGCCAGCGACTCGACGCCGAAAACCTGTGCCAGCGTCTGACCGAGGTCAGCGAATGTCGAGCGTGTGCCAAGATTGACGCCAGCGCGAAGCGAATGTCCATAGGCCAGGAGCGGTACACATTCGCGCGTGTGATCGGTGCCGCGAAAGGTCGGGTCAACGCCGTGATCTGCTGTGAAGAAAATAATATCATCCAGTCGCATCGCCTGTTGTACCTGTGCAAACCAGGTATCGACATTTCGCAGTGCTTGAGCGTAACCCTCACTATCGCGCCGATGACCCCAGAGCATATCGAATTCTACGAGATTGACAAAAAGCAGCCCCTCGAAATCCCGTTCGAGCCAGCGCAATGTTGCCGCCATGCCAGCTTTATTGGTTTCCGTATGATCGGCCTGCGTAAGTCCACGTCCTGCGAAGAGGTCCTCGATTTTGCCAAGGCCAATAACATCTTTGCCTCCCTGCTTGAGCTGGTCTAGCAGCGTTGTGCCAGTTGGTGCGAGCGAAAAGTCACGGCGATGTTCGGTCCGTTTGAACGCACCAGGGGTGCCAAGAAACGGACGCGCAATTACTCGCCCTACGGCATTTTCTCCTGTCAGCATCTTTCGTGCAGTTTCGCACATCTCGTACAGCGTGGCAAGCGGAATAACCTCTTGATGTGCGGCAAGCTGAAATACACTGTCGGCAGAGGTGTAGAGAATGGGGTAGCCCGTCTGTACATGTGTCTCACCCAACGCCTGGATAATCTCAGTGCCAGATGCCACGACATTACCAATCACCTTACGGCCAATCGCCTGCTCGAATTGGGCGACAAGAGCAGCGGGGAAGCCATGCGGATAGGTCGGCAGAGCTTTTTGCAGGACCACACCCGTCATCTCCCAATGCCCTGTCGTGCTGTCTTTTCCTGCAGCAGCCGAGGCCATACGCCCATAACTGCCGCTTACATCATGCTGCGGCGGTGTGCCCAAAATTGGCGTAATATTGCCAAGTCCAAGACTGCCGAGATGAGGCAAAGCCAGGCCACCTATGACTTGAGCGCAATGCTCAAGAGAACTCGCACCCTCATCACCATATACTGACGCATCAGGGTTGGCACCTGCTCCAACGCCATCAAGCACAATCAGTATTGCGCGTCGTATCATCGCTGCACCTTCACCTTCTCGATTGTTGGATAGGTAGTGAGTGCTCCACCGATTAAAGGGAGTGCATAGTCATGGAAAGCCTGTGTTACCATTGTTTTTGTATCGTTCATATAGTCAAAGGGTAGAAGCTTCTGCTCGTTTGCCACTTCTGCAAGCTCTACAAGACCTGTGACACAGTGGTATTGTGGCTCGTCATGGCGTACCAGCGTGACCATCTTATCGCTTTCGCCTGCCAGTAACGCTTTGACGCCCGCCTGTCCTACAAGATACGCCTCGTCGCGGTCGGTGGTTGAGACGTGCATTGAAGACATACGTTGTAGATCGCCGGGTTTGTCGAAGCGTGCGCGAAGTTTTAACTGGCTATTAACCAGATTGACGAGAGCCTGTCCCGCTCCACTCAGCAAGGGATGTTGAAAGGCGTCGGTGCCTACCTGTCCAACGGAGCCGAGTGCTTGCCCCTTTTCATCACGAATCGTTTCTGCCACCGCGACGACGATATAGCCAATACGACTATGCGTAGCCTCCACCTGTGCCAGGAATTGCTCGCTACTAAAGGGATGTTCTGGCGTGAGTATAATGTGCGGTGGGTCGTTCTCGTCACGTTTGCCCAGCGCGGAGGAGGCCGTGAGCCAGCCAGCGTCACGCCCCATTATCTCAATAACTTTAACCGGATAATGCCACGGAATGGAGATTGTGTTCATCGTTGAGTCTATCGTGGCCTGTGCGATGAAACGTGCGGCACTGCCGTAGCCGGGACAGTGGTCGGTAAATGGCAGGTCGTTGTCGATGGTTTTGGGTACGCTGATCGTTTGTAGTTCATAACCGCTCTGTTGAGCCGCCTGTGCGATACGATGCGCCGTATCCGCCGAGTCGTTGCCGCCGATGTAGAGGACGTAGCGCACATTGTAACGACGCAATATCCCTACAGCGTGCGCCGGATCTTCGTCCGCTAATTTATAGCGGCACGAACCGAGTGCCGCTGATGGTGCATACAAAAGTTGTTGCCAGAGCGTCGAAGGTTGCTGGCGTAGGTCAACAATATCTTCTTTGAGCAGACCTTGAATACCGTATTGCATGCCGTAGACGCCACTAACGCGGCCATCTCTGAGGGCGGTATCGACCGCACCTACAAGGCTTGCGTTAATAACGGCGGTGGCTCCGCCTGATTGCCCTATAATCAAATTGCCGCTTGCTGTTGCTGACAATGTATTTTTACCCCCAGGTTGTTTTGTGCTGTTACCAGTATCTCTGTTACAACGTCATTATAACAACTGACGCATGACACGTCGAGTTGTATATGTCTATTCACGTTTTTGCCAGCGTGGAAGAGAACATCGTGATGAGTGCAAGAACAAGCAATAAGCAGAAGAAAATAGGAATTGTCCATGTGCTACCAAGATATTGAAGGAGCCATCCCGTAATGACATAGCCGAGTGAATTGGACGCCAGAACGACGAGGCGTGTTAAGCTAAGTACCCGCCCTCGTATCCTGTCAGGAATAACGGCAGCACTATAGGTAGCTGTGGTGACTTCGTAGAGTGGGTTAACCATATAGAGTGCCGCTGTGATAGTTGCCAGCAGAAAATCATTGTATGCGAAGGCATAACAGGCAAATATCAAGCAGTTGAGCAATGTCATTGCTCTCAATAAGGTGTGAAAACGAAAACTCTTATGAATGCGACTCGCAAACAATGAGCCAACGATACCTCCCAACGCTCCCAGCGCAAACACAAGACCAATCACGATTGACGAAGAGTGGTGTTGTTTAGCTATCCAGATAACGAGCAAATACAAACCAGAAGTAACAACCGTACCTCCTGCGGTCAAGATATTGAGCAGCCGTATCGTGGGTTGCCGCAAAAACCATTGGACACCTTCGCGAATATCTTTCAATAGTGCAGTTAGTGTCTCCTCCTTGTCCTCCTGCAAACGTGTGGTAACAAACAAGAGTGCAAGTGCATTGATGAAGTAAGAAGTTGCATCTGCAAAAAATGTCAAGAAGGCACCAGCGACTTGAAAGAGGAAACCACCGAGCGGTGGTCCAGTAAGTAACGCAATATTATCCGCAACGCTACTTTGTGCTGCCGCCGCCGGAAATTGTTCTTTTGACACGACACGCGGAAATGAGGCGAAACGAGCGAGGTTTGCGAAGACAAAGAAGGACCCCTCGATGATACCGACAATGTAGAGTTGGAGAATAGTGAGGTGTCCAAATAGCATTGCTACGCATATACTACCCATCGCCACGCCACTACCGATATTGCCAATAATCATCACTATCCTGCGGTCCCAACGGTCGATAGCAACTCCAGCAGGGATTGCAAGCACAACATAGACAAGCCCTCTCATTGCCGCAATCGTACCTGCTTGAGCATACGAGCCTGTCAGCGAAAGGACCACAAGAGGAAGTGCGATTCCCGTAACTTCCGTACCTATCCATGAAACAAGTTGTCCGCTCCACAGCAGCATGAAATTGCGGTTTTTAAGTAGTGATTGTTGCTGTATATCATTGCTCATAATACAAGTATATATCATACAAACGGGCTAGCACATTGACGTTTGCTTGTCTTGAGCAATATAGTGATATGCACGGAATCATCCGAATGCACCAATGTAACGATGAAAAGAGAATCTGAGCAAGGGTATCCCCTTGCGGGTGCCCTGGTTTCATAAAAGAATTCCCTTGTGAAAGAAGATGTATGAGACAGAAAATCATTCTCGACTGTGACCCCGGACACGATGATGCTATCGCGATACTCCTTGCCGCACATCATCCCGCGCTTGAATTGCTTGCCATTACAACCGTTGCAGGCAATCAATCGGTTGAGAAGACAGCGCATAATGCGCTCAAAGTCTGCTCTCTCGCAAACATTCGCGACATTCCTATCGCAATGGGCATGGCTCGCCCACTGGTACGACCAGTACACCCAGCACGTTATGCCGCGAACATTCATGGTGCTTCTGGCATGGATGGTCCGAATGTGCCTGAACCGGATATTGAGCTAGCTCCACAACACAGCGTCGATCTGCTTATTGACCTGTTGCTAAATTCCGATGGTGATATTACACTTGTAGCAACGGGACCGCTGACAAATATCGCCGTTGCCATGCGTCGTGAACCTGCTATCATTTCCAGGCTAAAAGCTATCTCGTTGATGGGTGGAGCGATTGGACTTGGCAACGTCACTCCTTCTGCCGAGTTCAATATATGGTTCGACCCGGAAGCCGCCTCAATCGTCTTCAAATGTGGATGCCCGATAACTATGGTTCCATTAGAAGTGACGCATCAGGCACTCGCGACGGAGGAGATTGTGGGTCGTCTCCGTAATGCTAACCGTCCCGTCGCAAACTTTGCCGCCGATCTGCTCGTCTATTTTGCCGACAGCTACAAAAATGTCTTTGGCTTTTCATCGCCTCCCGTCCACGACCCCTGTGCCGTTGCCGTCGTGAGCGACCCAACCATCATTTCTGTATCTGATATGTACGTTGAAATTGAAACAGTGAGCCAATTGAGCGCAGGTCGTACCGTATGTGACGTATACAATACACTTGAGAAGCCCGTAAACGCGCGTGTGGGTTATGGATTAGATGTGGAACGATTCTGGGAGATGTTGATTGAGGTGCTTACATCGTATTGAGAAATATACGGTGGATGAAAAAATAACGTGATTTGGGGAGACCTTTACGGTCTCCCCAAATCACGTTATTTACTAGCGGCTAGCAGCACGATATGACGTGGGTTGTCGCCGTGTACGTCCGGCATCAGGAGTGCTAGACCTTCTCCTAGCTGGTCGCTGCTGTGGCTCCGTTGTAGCAGAAGAATAGGACTTTTGTCTACTTGGAGTTCTGCCGAAGCGAGACGGCCTTCCTGCATCTCTCCTGCTATCCCTTCCCCTGTCGGAATAGGGACGTTCTGGTGCCGTAAAGCTTTCTGACTGCCGTGCAGGTGTGCGTACTGGTGTTCTGTCGGACACGCTCTCTTTTGGTCGCCTTCTTGTACTGGGTGCTGGACGGCTGTCTTGCTCAAGCCTCTGCTCGTCATGCTGTTTGTATTCCTGTGTTACAGGGGTCTCTGGCATAGCGAATTGAGGTACAATGGCGGCTTCCACATCGACAGTGAGTCGTTGCAATGTGACTGCCTGCCCTAAGTTGCGTGCCATACGCCGCCATTTGGCGACATCTGCTGGTGCCAGTAGCGTGATTGCTTTACCTTGTTCGCCCATTCTACCTGTGCGGCCAATTCTGTGCGTGAACAGATCGCTCGATTCTGGAAGTTCGTAGTTGATAACCTGATGTATGCCTTTGATATCCAATCCGCGTGCGGCTACATTTGTAGCAAGCAACGTGTGTATCTGCCCACGACGGAATGCGGTAAGCACCTCTTCTCGCGCACGTTGGCTCTTGTTGCCATGGAGTGTGCCCACCGTGAACCCAAGCTTGCTGAGTTGTTTTCCTAACTTCTCAACACCGAATTTTGTCCGTCCAAAGATGAGGCTGCTTTCTCCCTCTGTAGAACGTAATAGCGTGCAGAGCGCGGCCATTTTCTGGTCCTGCGGTACTTGATAAGCAACCTGTTCAATGGTGCTCTGTGGGTCTGTATCTCGTGTGATATCAACAGTCGTTGGATTCTTGAGGAATTTCTTCTGTAGCGTAACAACCCATTCAGGAATGGTAGCTGAAAAGAGAGCCATTTGTCGCGTATCAGGCGTGGTTGTCAATATCTCTTCAATTACTGGCGCGAAACCACTGTCCAGCATCTGGTCTGCCTCGTCCAGTATGCATATTCGCAACTGGGTCAGCACTAAAGTACCACGCTCAAGGTGGTCCTGGATTCGTCCTGGCGTGCCTATGACAATCTGCGCTCCATATCTGAGTGCTGATATCTGATTACCATATGGTCGCCCTCCTACCAGCAGTGCGGTAGTCAGGCGCCGACTGGCAGCAAGTTTGCTTATTACTGTATTTATTTGCACCGCCAACTCGCGTGTTGGGACAATCACTAGTGCTTGTACTACACGTTTGTCTTTGGATAACCTTTCCACCAGGGGAATGCTATAGGCAAGCGTTTTGCCCGAACCAGTAGGTGATTGTCCTACGAGGTCATTTCCGGCTAATAGCACCGGAATCGCTTCAGTCTGAATAGGTGTAGGCTCTGTAATCTCCATGTCTGCTAACACCGCGCGTGTTGTGGGTTGCAAATGGAAGTCATTAAAAGATGGCATGAAAAACCTTTCGGCCAATAGATATGCCCCTCTTATAGGGGACAGTACAGCTCCTTGTTGGCACTATACGTTTTAGGAATCTATAGCAACAGGGAGTTACCAGGAGCAGGCCGTGGACACGGAAGCAATGCCGTCAACTGATAGTAGGTGTGAACTTGTGTGCAGGAAGAGTTTATCTATAGAGGATTGCTCAGGCTCTTTAGCGTCTTTATCGGAGAACAGGATATGTTAGCAACCTGTTCTATGCCGTGCAAACAATTATAACTCTCGCATTATACCTGCTTTAGGCTTGATAGTCAAGCCCAAAAGTACCTATTTTTTCACTCTACCTATTTTCCTCCTGCTACCCGTATATCTTTTCTCTTCAAGCAGTATCCCACGCCAATGCCGAAGACGACAATCATGAAGACTAGTACTGACTCGTTGATTGTTAATACTTAAACACTTTGTGAAGGGAGATGCTGATAGATGTGCTATTATCATAAAACAGTATCGCATGAACATTGACCATGTACTATCGTCAAAAAGCAAGCTTATGGAGATGATATATGTCACCACAAGAACTTACTGAACTACTTTATCAAGCAGGCACTCTTCAACGGGGAAGCGTTACTGAGATACAAACAACTGAAAATGAAGCCTTCAATTCTCACGTTCAGCACCTCTTTGTGAGCTACTCGCCAGATGCAGTACCACAGTTGCCAGCGGAACTTGTGCTCAAGAAGAATGTGCCGACCGATTGGGGAAGAGAAGCTGGGCGTAGTGAGGTCGCCTTCTATCGGCTTATCGCACAGGATGCACAGCGTTTCCCCATGATTATTCCGCATGTTGCGGCTACGTATGATGAGCAGACAGGGGACTCTTTGTTACTGCTTCAGGACCTCAGTGCAACTCATCATCTTCCAGTCACTCGTCAACAGCAAATCCAGCTTGAAGGTGTACCTACTGAAACGACCTTGCACCAGATCGTCGCAACGTTGGCAACATTTCACGCAGCGTGGTGGGAGCATCCACAATTAGGTACCTATCCTATAGAACTGGATGCCGACTTTCAGGATGAAGAGCATTTTCGTGCCTATTGTCTGGAAATGGATCAGAATTGGCAGTCCTGTCTTGCCGCAGAGGGCACTTGGTTGCCCCAGGATGTCGTCTACGATATCAGTGAGATGACTCGCTTGCTGCCAGGAATGTGGGAACGCTATCTTGCAAAGCGCTTCCCCATACGCCACCAGTTAACCTTTCTCCATACAGACGCCTATCTCGCAAATTTCCTGGTGCCACGCACAGATGAGGCTGGGACAGTCTACATGATGGACTGGCAATCTCCGTATATAGGTATTGGAGCATATGATCTCGTCCTGATGTGCGCGTCCTTCTGGACCTCGGCCCAACGCCATGAAAACAAGCGCGAAGAAACCATGCTGCGCCTGTATTTAGCGACGCTTCATGCACATGGTGTAACGGATTACACATGGGATCAGCTGTTGGAAGATTATCGTTTGATGATTATCATCTTTTTGCAAGGGGCCATCTGGGATCAGACAAACGGTTCTTTACGTAGCTACTGGTGGCCGAAACTCCAATGCTTGTTGAGTGCTGCACGAGATCATGATAGTCTAAGTCTGCTGCTATAACTAACTACATGCTCATTTGTTAACATGCAGGTAAAGGTGGTAGCATCGCAATATTCTGTAAGTATCATATTAGTGTATGATGCTCGAAGTCAAATGGGGAGACTGCCAATGTGGTTAGAAAGATATCCAGCACTCTATCATGACGATAGCGGCGAGGTTACAACGACCATCGAAAACGATGGAAAAGAGCTTCGTATGGAACTTCGAGGCGTTAAGTTTTCAGGAATGTGTCTCGACGATTGGGCGACCGATGCTGATATATCGCAACTACAAGCATTCACGTTCCACCGCAATGAACTCTGTGATTATCTACTTGAATTTAGTATGCCTCTTCGGGTAGTCTTTCTCGACGAGCAGATAGAAGGAAAACTTCATGCTCGCTCGACTTTAGGGCGACCTGCTGCGAATGGAGGAGTTGACCGCGAAGAGTTGCACTTAGCCCTTACTGTCGCAAATTTTTCGTTTGTATCGAAAAGAAAGAGCGGAGACTTTGAAACGGAACTGCTAGATATCAACGAGCAGCTTCCCACAGGAATGTATATAAAAATTTGCTTATTTTGTGTATTATAAACATTCGTTGATTGAATAGACACCTATTGACAGCAATAGCCATGTGTGCTATACTTCTCCTATGAAGTTAATCGACTACGCCCACAAAATGGGTATTTCTTACAAGACGGCTTGGCGATGGTACAAGTCAGGCAAACTACAAGGCAAGCAGATGGATACGGGGACTATTCTTGTGTTTGAAGACAATGAGGCACAAGAAAATGTCTCTCAAAAAGTGGCTATCTATGCGCGTGTTTCTTCTGCTGAAAACAAATCAAATCTTGATAGTCAAGCAGAAAGGCTCGTTGCCTACTGCATGGCAAAAGGCTACCAAGTTTCTAAGGTTGTCAAAGAAGTTGGGTCAGGGGTCAATGATGCACGTCCAAAGTTTCTTGCTCTCTTAGAGGATACCAGCATCACACATATCGTGGTTGAACATCGTGATAGGGCTACACGTTTCGGCGCGAGATATATTGACACACTTTTGAAGGGACAGGGACGCACGTTAGAAGTCGTCAATCTTGCCGACAATGATAAAGAGGATTTGTTAGCAGATTTGACCTCTATCCTGTACTCGTTTTGTGCCAGAATGTACGGGTTACGTCGTGCAAAACACAAGACAGAAACCATTATCAAGCAGTTGCAAGCAAAGGAGGAAGAGGAATGCAGTTAGTCGAGCAACATTGTATCAGCAAGAATGATAGCCGTTATGAGGTGATAGACCGTGCGGCCTTTGCGTCTAAGAACTTCTACAATGCTGCGAACTACGAATTGCGTCAATCCTACATCCGAACAGGCGTGTACCTCTCCTACGAAACGCTCTATCATCTGATGAAGAGGCATGAAGCGTACAAGGCGTTACCCGCAAAAGTCGCTCAACAGGTACTCAAAGTGCTAGACAAGAATTGGAAAGGGTACTTTGAGGCTATGAAAGCCTACCCTCGTGACCCCTCCAAGTTTCTCGGACATCCTAAGTTACCCAAATACAAGGACAAGCAGAAAGGGCGTAACGTCCTTGTGTTTACCGTGCAAGCTGTGAGCAAGAGAGGACTCAGCAAAGGCGTCATACAACCGTCAGGCGTCCCTATTGAGATACAGACACAGCACACCAACATCAATCAAGTACGCATTGTGCCACGCGGTACGCATTATGTCGTAGAGGTCGTCTATACTCAAAAGACAACACAAGCTGCTGTAGACTTCTCATTGTATGCAGGAATTGATATTGGATTGAATAATCTGGCAACGCTAACCTCAAACAAGAGCGGCTTTGTGCCACGTCTTGTTAACGGGCGTCCCGTCAAGAGTATCAATCAATTCTACAACAAGAACCGCGCGACACTTCAAGCTCGTTTACCTCAAGGACAATACACCTCACACCGTATGGAACATTTGACACTAAAACGCACACGCCAGATTGACCACTACTTACATACCGCGTCACGTCGCATTATTGACCTGCTGGTGTCGGAGCGGATAGGGACACTGGTCATAGGCAAGAATATCAATTGGAAACAAGAGGCCACCATAGGCAAGCGCACTAATCAGAACTTTGTGCAAGTGCCTCACGCTCGTTTCATTGACATGCTGACGTACAAAGCTACGTTAGTCGGGATACAGGTCATCCTCACAGAAGAGAGGTACACGTCCAAGTGTAGCTTTCTGGATAACGAGCCAATCGGCAAGCATGAGGTGTATGCTGGCAGGCGCGTGAAGCGTGGCTTATTCCGTAGCGTATCAGGCAAGACGTACAATGCTGATATCAACGGCTCGTACAACATTCTGAGAAAAGTAGCTCCTGACGTGTTCGCACAAGGGAGTAGCGGGTGTGTAGTTCACCCATCACCTTTAGCGGTGTAAACTGCTTCTGGGCATACGTGTCCATAAAGGAGAAACTATTCTCTCGCTATCACCCCGTTGGAAATGGGCTATTCGGTGAACTTACTTGTTTCAAACGAGCGAAGCAAGCATTGCTGGCTTGCAAGAATAAGAGAGATTTATTGATGCTCTATGAGGAAGGGGTACACGAATTTGTTCAAGAAACCTATTGTTGCTCCGAATTTATGAGAAATAGTTTCACATTCAAAAACGCGAAATCGGGGTAGAGTATGCTACATCCAAACCCAACACCATACGCCGATATCAACGAACTACTGACCCAACTCCTTGAGCGCATACAAGCTATCCTGGGCGAAAAACTCGTCGGGCTATCGCTGTTTGGCTCGCTTGTCGTGGGCGATTTCGATTATGATATCAGCGATATCGACCTTGTTGTCGCAACCTCCACGTTCATCAATGAACAAGAATTTGAGCGTTTGCAGGTGATGCACCACGATATCGTTGCTCAATATCGAAACTGGGACAACCGCATCGAGATTGGCTATATTGCCGTAAAAGACCTCAAGACCACGCAGCCATACTTTACAATCGCACTCATAAGTCCAGGTGAACCATTTCACATCAAAGAGGCCGATGCCGATTGGATTATCGACCGCTACGTTCTGCATGAAAAAGGTGTGTCCCTCTACGGTCCATCGCCACAGCAGCTTGTCGATCCCATCTCGAAGGAAGAACTGCTCGATGCCGTGCGCGTGCAGGCAAGAGTTTGGCGCACATGGGTATATAGTGGAAGTACACGAGGTTTTCAAGCCTATGCAATCCTGACAATGTGCCGCATCTATTACACTCTTCAAACCGGAGACTTTGTTTCAAAGAAGCAAGCTGCTTTGTGGACAGCGCAAGCACTACCCCAATGGTCTACATTGATTTCCAATGCCCTTGCATGGCGTGAATCTTGGCGCGACGAGCAAGTAGACCACGAGGCAACATTTCCTGAGACGTTGCGCTTTGTCCATGCAATCCTCGATTTATGTGAGAATGAGTCAAAGGAAGATTAGAATAAGCTTCCTGAATTCCTTTAGTACGTAAAAAATTCACAAAAAGAGCGTTAAGAGCTCATCAGAATTTTACGGTACAACCCCGTTAAGATATTGTTGGCGAAATGCCAGAAACTAAGCAGCAGAAACGTGCTGAACCGAAGCAACCAACTTCGCAAAGCGCGAGGAAGGAATCGCTGCAAGTTTTTCTTCTGCTACCC
>JAABUX010000659.1_pt1 | contig 56959 bp, 46 predicted proteins | sample 5561851 | NCBI WGS metagenome assembly JAABUX01 (sample SAMN10711883, study PRJNA513361) | rock metagenome | isolation source: Antarctica rocks | place: Antarctica: Victoria Land, Richard Nunatak red sandstone | collected 2016-01-03
TTTGCGGAGCTTGTCGGGCAAAAGCGAGAAGACGTACTTGGCCGCCTGCGCCACGTCTTTGGCCAGGATCTTCTGGCTCGCCTGGAGCGCCCGATAGGGTTCATTGCGCTGGAGGAGGTTGATATACCCCTTGGAGTGATGGCGAATCCGGGCGAGGAGTTCGAGGCGATCGGGGAGCTTGACGATGTAGTCGTTGGCGCCCAGGCCGAAGGCTTCCGCCTTGATTTTGGGCTCCTCCTTGGTCGACAGGACGATCATCGGGATTTCGCGGGTGGCCTCGTTTTCCCGGAACATCCGGACCAGGGACAAGCCGTCGATGTCGGGCATGACCAGGTCCTGGAGGATCACCGTCGGCCGGACTTCCACGGCGCGATCGATCGCCCGGGTCGCGTCTTTGCAGTAGTGGAAGGCGATGTCGGACTCGCCGACGAGCATCCGCCGGACCGCCTCGCCGATGATCGGCTGGTCGTCGACGAGCAAGACGGACACCTTATGCTGGGTCAACTCCGGTTCGGCTTCGGGCGTCATCGGCGAGGGACTCCGGGGATGCGGTACGATCGATCGCGGACCCGCTCGGCAATCGCGGCGCCGATCTCCCGGATCGGCAAGACAAGATGGGCGGCACCGATCTCGGCGGCGGCCCGAGGCATCCCGTAGACCACGCTGGTCGCTTCGTCTTGGGCTACGGTGAGCCAGCCCGCTTGACGAAGCGCGAACAAACCCAAGGCTCCGTCCCGACCCATCCCGGTCAAGATTGCTGCGGCTCCCGGCTCGGGCCAGTGATTGACCAGGCTCAAGAGAAAGACGTCGACCGAAGGGCGGTAATGGTTTGCCATCGGCTCGGACACATACTGGAATCGCCTGGAACGATCGAGGATCAGGTGATCATTGGTCGCCGCCAGGTAAACCCGACCCGGGAGTGGCCGTTCGCCCGGAACGGCCAGCTCGATCTGGCGATGGGTCAAATCGCCGAGCCATCGGGCCAGACCGGGAGCAAACGCGGCGTCGACGTGCTGGACGATCACGATGGATGCGTCGGGAGAGTCGGGCAGGTCGCCCAGGACGTTGGCGACCGCCGCCGGGCCACCGGTCGACGCGCCGAGGACCACAAGGTTCCACGACACCGGCGAGTGGTTCGAGCCCAGGGCGAACAACGTCGCGACGCTCGAAGCCGATGTGGGCTCGATCCGAGGGGCCCGGCCGATGAGCTTGCCGATCGTGGCGATCTTGGCGAGCAACAGCGACGCCCCATCCATGTTGTCCGTCGGCCCGATCGAGGGAGTTTCCACGGCGTCGAGCGCTCCCAGCCCCATCGCCTCGTAGACTTGACCGAGGTGGCCGCTCACGGTGGCGGTCACGACCAGGATTCGGCAAGGAGTTTGTTTCATGATCTGACGGGTCGCTTCGACGCCGTCAACCCCGGGCATGATCAGGTCCATCAAGACCAGGTCCGGGCAATCGGCGACCACCTTCTCGACCGCTTCTCGGCCGTCACAAGCGAGCCAGGCGACCTGGTGGATCGACGTCGAGACCACGGCGCGTCGGAGCGATTCGCGGGCGATCGGCGAATCATTGACGATCCCGATTCTCATGCTTCGGCCTCGCCGATCAGGTCGGCCACCGCGTCGAGAAAGGTCCGGTCATGGAAGCTACTCTTGGTCAGATAACCATCGGCCCCCGCGTCGAGGCCACGCATCCGGTCTTCTTCGCGATCTTTATAAGAGACGATCACGACGGGGATCGATCGGAGCCGGGCGTCCTGCTTGATCGACCGGACCAGCGTGATCCCGTCCATCCTAGGCATGTCGACGTCGCTGATCACCAGATGATAGTCACCAACCCGGACCGCATTCCAGCCATCAACGCCATCAACCGCCACATCGACCGCATAGCCTCGACTTTCCAGGAGTTGCCGCTCAAGCTCTCGGACCGTGATCGAGTCGTCCACGACGAGGATTCGTTTCGCTTCGCGGCGAACTTTGACATCGTTGCCGCTCGAAGCCAACGACTTGAATCGACGACCGCCGAGCATATTGTCGATCGAACGGACCATGTCCTCGACGTCGACGATCAGGACCGGCCAGCCGTCGTCGAGGACCGAGGCGCTATTGATATCGGGCGGTTTGCCGAGCCGAGGGTCGAGCGGGCGGACTTCGAGGTCGCGCTCGCCGAGGAATTCCTCGACGATCATGGCGAACCGAAGGTTCCGGTCGCTGATGACGACCACGGGGAGCGAATCCTCGGCGAGGCCGAGGGTCGAGAAGCCGAACACCTCGGCGGCATCGACGACCCCGACCAGGTCATCGCCGATCAGGAAGTGCGACCGCCCTTCGAGCTGGCGGAGGTCGGCCCGGGCGACCCGGACGATCCGGTCGATCCGGTTCAAAGGGAACGCATAAGGCTCCCCCGCGATCCGGACCAGGAGCGCCCGGACCACCGACATCGTGATCGGGAGTTGCAGCGTGAACCGGGTCCCCTGGCCGAACTTCGACGAGATCCTGACCAGGCCCCCGACCGTCCGGACCATGTCCTGGACGACGTCGAGGCCAACCCCTCGCCCCGAAATCTCGGTCACGGATTCCTTCGTCGAGAATCCGGGCAAGAAGAGGAACTCGAGGAGTTCGGCATCGGTCAACCGGGCCGCCATGATCTCGGTGGCAAGCCCTCGCTCGACGACCTTCGCCCTGAGCCCGCCGATCTCGATCCCTCGACCGTCGTCGACCACGGCGATCTGGAGCATCCCCGCGCTATGGCGAGCTTCAAGCCGGATCGTCCCGACGGGGCCTTTCCCCGCTTTCCGCCGCTCGTCGGGGAGTTCGATCGCGTGGTCCAGGGCGTTGCGGATCAGGTGATTCAAAGGGGCATCGAGCTTGTCGAGGATGTCGCGGTCGACGCCGGTGGATTCGCCTCGGACCTCGAAGCGGACCTGCTTGCCCAGGTCCCGGGCCACTTCGCGGATCATCCGGGGGAACCCCCGGACTCCTTCGGCGATCGGCCGCATCCGGCTGGCGATCACCTCATGGTGCAGCCGACCGGCCAGGTCCTCGCTCCGCCTGGTGAAGTCGTCGAAGGCGTCGATATTCCGGGTGAGCGCCTCGCCGCAGCGGTCGGCCTCCGCCCTTGCGTGGAGCAACGATTCCGATCCGACGTCCGATTCGCGGCGGTTTTCGATTGACCTGAGCAATTCGGACATCGCCGAATGCTGCCGTTTCATCGCCGTCAAGGCATCGACAAACGGTCGCAACTGGCGAGCCTGCACCAGCGACTCTCCGGCCAGGGCCATCATCCTCGACAAGCTTTCGGCCGACACCCGGACGACTCGACCACTGGCATCGGCCGATGGCGACGCCGGGGCGGACGCGACCACCTCGGTCTTCGAGGTGGGCGAGACGACCGGCGCGAGATCTTGACCGGGATCTTCCACCACCGAAGGGGAGATGCTCACCTCGGGAGCGATCGGTTCGACGGCCAAACCATCGGGCTCGATTCGATCGCGGGCCGAGGGCGCCGAGGCGAGGGACTGGATCGAGTCGAGCGCGGCGACCACCGAGGAGAGAATGGCTTCGTTCCGCGTTTGCCAGTCGGCGGAGCCGCCTTCTTCGAGCTGGGCGATCTGGCCGAGGAGATCGACGGCTCGGAGCATGACGTCGACGTGGGGGGCTTGGATGACGAACCCGCCGCGCTGGGCGTCGACGAAAGCGTCTTCGAGCGAGTGGGCGATCCGGACGGCCGGGTCGAGGCCGACGATCCGGGCGGCCCCTTTGAGCGAGTGGGCGGCCCTCATCAACGGCTCGATCGCCTCGGGCGTGGTCTTCGAGCTTTCCAGGGCGATCAAGCCTTCGCTCAGGGTGGCGACCTGGCCGTCGGCTTCGGACCGGAACAGGTCCATCAGGGAAAAACCGCTGAGGTCATCGCTCATGTCCCCATCCTCCGGAGCGCGAGGAAGAGGCGATGTTCGTCGAGGACGTTGACGCTCCGGTGCCGCCACCCGAACACGGCCCGGCTGTAGCTCCCGGCGGGATTCGCCAGGGTCGACGGGACGCCCAAAAGGTCGACGCGTCCGACATGCTGGACGCCGGCCACCTCATCGGCGGGGAAGGCCCAGGTTTCGCCGTCTTTGCGGATCAGGACCAACCGGGGGGCGATCGGTGGGTTGGTGTCCGGGTCGATCGGGGCGACCCCCAGGAGACCATGCAAGGAAACGCACGGGTGCAACTGGCCTCGAAGGTTGATCAGCCCAGATAACACCGCATTGGTCCGATGCGGGACCCGGTGGACTGGTCGGACCCAGGTCACTTCGAGGGCGTTGAGGATGTCGATCGACAGCCACTCGACACCAAGCCGGAACACGAGCATCCCCGACTGGTCGCCCGACCCTTTGATTGCGGGTTGCGCCAACAAGCCCGCCCATTCCTGGAGATACTCCACCGGCGCGGGGCGTTGGAAGAAGAATCGGGCGGCCGAGCCGAACACCGGGCAATTCCGGCAATGGACGTACTCGACCAGCTCCGGGCACGAACCATCGCCGGAAACTCCGATCTTGTTCCAGCAATCGTCCGGCCCTTCCCGGGCGATCTCAAGCATCAAGTTCGCCCCTTCCGTGCCAGGACCCGCTCGGCCCGGCGTCGAAACATCGACTCGGCCGCGACGTCGCCTTTGCGGCGGGCCAGCAAGGCCAGGGCGAGCAGGGCCTCGTCGTGTTCGGGGTCGAGGTAGATCGCCTTGTTCAGCTCGATTTCCGCCTGCGATCGGTTTCCCGCCGCCTGGTGGATGATCCCCAGGAGAAAATGCGCCGAGGCGTCGAGCGATCCGCGCCCCATGAAGTCTTGGACCATCCGCGTCGCCTCGTCATACCGGCCCCGATCGGCCAAAGACAAGGCCTGGGTCATCGCCTCGTCGCGATTGGTTCGATTCGCCACAGTGGGAGTCGGTCGCGAACTTTGAGGATCGGCGGGTCGGGGCCGAAGCGGCTCGGGTCCGTTGACCACTGGACGGGTTTTCGGAACGATGACCGGACGTTTCGGCGATGTCGAGATCGGCGATGGTGAGGCCAGGGCGGGCGGGGGTTTCGAACTTCGCTTGCGGTAAACGAAGCTTCCTTTGTCGCTCAGCGGGGCGAAACGGGTCGAAGGGGACGCCTCGGCCCGGTCGGCGTGACCGAGGAATAAGAGGCCGTCGACGGCGGTCAAGCGGTCGAGGTTGTCGAACGCCTTGGCCCGAGCCGACTCGTCGAAATAGATCAATAAGTTCCTGCAAAAGACGACGTCGAACCCGGCGTGCTTGTCGAGCAACCTCGAATCAAGGAGGTTGCCGACCTCGAACCGGACCGACGACCGGACCGACGACTTGAGGAGATAGCGGCCTCGGGCCGCCGTGAAGTCGAAATACTGACTCTGGATCTTCGGGTCCACCCCTCGAAACGCATTCGAGCCGTAGATCCCGGCGGTCGCCCGGCGGATCGAACGCTCGCTGACGTCGACGGCGACCACCTCGAACCGCTCGCGAGCCAGGCCGAGTTCGGTCAGGGCGATCACCACGGAATACGGTTCCTCCCCCCCGGCGCAGGGCAAGCAGAGGACCGAGATCGGCGATCGGATCGGGTCGTTAACCCAGCCGGCCCGGACAAACTCGCGGAACGTCGCGAACGGGCGGTCGTCGCGAAAGAACCAGCTTTCCGGGATGACAACCTCTTCGATCAGAGCCTGGACCTCGTCGGAAGGGCCGAGCAAGATCCGCTCGTAATCTTCGAGGCGGCGGACGCCGAGCTGGTTCATCCGGGTTTCGACGCCTCGGGCGATCAAGCCCTCGCCTACCGAAGCGACATCAAGCCCGATCCGGTCGGCCAGCAGTCGCTCGACGAACCCGGGCGATCCCGGAACCGAGTTGGTCATGGCTCGATCGCCCCCGACGGGTCCGTCACGGTCGCCACGGCGATCCGACCGGGGTCGATCAACTGGAGCAAGCCCGATTCGGTCTCGTAAACCCGCCCGAGGTAAGGCGCGTTGAGCCGCAAAGCCGCCGACATCGCCATCCGGGAGTCGTCGACCTCGACCAGCTCGTTGACCTGCTCGGCCAGGAGGCCCAGGCGATCGTCGACGTCTCCGACCTTCGAACTATGGACCAGGAGAATCCGGGTGTCGAGTCGATCCAGGCAAGCGGACCGGCCCATCAGCAAGCTGAGGTCGATCACCGGGATCGCGGCCCCTCGGTAGTGGAGCAGGCCGAGGAAGCACTCGGGGGCGTGGGGGACCTGCCGCAGCCCGACGCGAGGGACCACCTCGATCACCTGTTTGACCGGCACGGCATAGACGATTTGATCGACCCGAAACGTCAAAACCAGCATGAGCGAGGGCGCTCCCGACCTTCGAGGATCATGGCAAGTTCGGCCTAGTTGTTGGGATTATTCAGGGGAAGATAGTCGACCGTGAACCGAGACACTTCCTCCTTGAGGCCGCCGACGGCGTCTCGGAGGTGGTCGGTGGCCCGGTTGAACTCGCGGAGCGAGATCGAGGTCTGGTGCGCCCCTTCGCTCAGTCGGATGACGGCCTCGCGGATCTGTTCGGCCCCCTGGGCTTGCACCCTCATCCCTTCGTTGACCTGGTCGAACCGGCCGGTGAGGCCCTGGACGGCGCCGATGATCCCGCCGAGCTGGTCGCTGATCCCGGACACCTCGTCGACCCCCCGGCGGACCTGGTCGCTGAACTTGTCCATCTCCATGACGCCCGCCGAGACGCTATACTGCATCTCCTTGACCATCCGCTCGATATCGAGGGTGGCGACGGCGGTCTGGTCGGCGAGCCTGCGGATTTCCCGGGCGACGACGAGGAACCCCAGGCCATATTCCCCGGCCTTCTCGGCCTCGATCGCCGCGTTGATCGACAGCAAGTTGGTCTGGTCGGCGACCTTGGCGATCATGGTGACCGCCATGTTGATGTGGCCGGCGCGCTCGCTGATGACGGACAGCTTCGACCCGATCGATGAGGTCGAATCGGCCAGTTGCCGCATCGACCGGCCCATCCCGACCAGATTCTCCTGCCCTTCGCTGGCCATCTCTCGGGTCTGGGTGGCGACGTGGTTGACCTCGTTCATCGTCTTGAGGAGTTCGAGCGCCGTGGCGGAGATCTGCTTGACGGCGGCGGCGGCCTCGCTGGTCGACGCCCCGTAATCGCTGACCGCTTCGCCTTGCTGGCGGGAGGTCGCGGCGATCTGCGTCGCCGTCGACATCAAGGTGATGCTCGATTGCTGGATTCGGCCGATCAAGGAGCGAAGGTCCTGGGTCATCGCCTCGACGGCGAGCAGGAGTTGCCCCGCCTCGCCGGTGGCCGTCATCGTGATCCGCGCGGTCAGGTCGCCCGAAGCCACCCGGGCGGCGACCTCGGCGGCCTGCCGGATCGGGCGGCTGAGGGTCCGCGCGACCTGCCTCGCCACGAAATAAACCGCCAAGGGGGCGATCAGCATGAAGATGATCGCCCCTTGTCGTTGCTGGGATAGGAGGTCGAACGCTTCCTCCGACTTCTGCTTGACCGTGATCCCCCAGCGATATGAAGGGAGGTAAGTCCAGGCCGTGACGACGGACGTGCCGAGGTGGTCGATCATCTCGGCATATCCGCGATGGCCCCGGACCGCGAGCTGCATGTCGGCGCCCTTGACTTCGCCGAACTTGATCCGATCGCGAAACGCGGTACCCGGATCGAATCGGGTAGGACTCACATAGAGAAGCTCGTCGCCCACCTCGACGGCCGCCGTCGCGTCGCCCGTCTCACCAAGCCCGAAGTAGGTGTTGAAGGATTTGAAGACCTGGTCGTTGTCGAGCTCCAAGGCCAGAACCCCGACCAAGACCTTGTCGCGAAACATCGGCCCGACGACGAACGAAGAGGACTCCGCCTGGCCCGGATAAACCTGGACGTTCGTCAAGATGGGCTGGAGCAGCGATCGGGTCCGGACGAACCCCGAGGCCAGTTCGGAATCGGCCAACGGGCCGGTCAGCAGCGAAGGGCCGAAATCGAGGTGCTTCTCGTAGGCGATCAGCGCGACCCCGTCGACGTCGAACAAGGTCAAGTTTCGGTACGTACCGACTTCGACATAATCGACGATTCGCGGACGGTACGACTTGACCGTGCGTTCGTACTCCTCGGTGTCGCGTTGGCCCGACTTCGCCAGGACGCCGAGTCGAGCGACCGCCTCAATGAACCCCGGGGCCCTCGACAAGAACAAGGCATCGGATCGACGCTCGGAGACGTATTCTTCGAGTTGCGCGGCCTTCTGGTCGCAGATCATCGTCAATCGCCGTCTCGTCGCCGCTTCGAGGGATTGGCTCGAAAAATAAAGGGTCAGCGCGAGCAAGATCACGCAAGGAATCAGCACGATGAGTAAGAACCATCCCGACAATCGGTTGGCGATACTCGTCCGACCTGCCAGGATCTGGGAAATTTTCATGAGATTGCGGTCTCGGTGATCTCGTCGAGCGGGGATATTCTCAGCGAGGCGTCGGGGCTTGGACCGGGTCGACCGAGGCCCCGGCCGACCATCGCCCCCTCCACTGGGTTTTCAAGCCGGCGAGGAGGTCGCGCCATTGTTCCGCCGATCGGGTCCCCACGTAGATGACGGGGCGGATCGGCTTGAGGATCGACCAGACGATCTCGAACTGGCCATCGGACCGGAGCCGGCCGACGTGGAACGGTCGCCAGACCGCTTGCGAGTCGGCGTCGATCGTGACAATCCCATCGGGGGCGTCCATGCTCTGCCGGTCGAGGTTGCCGAGCACGGCCGTCGGGTCGGGCGACCGGATCTCCCTCGCGGCCTGGGCCCAGAACATGATCCCGTTGTAGGCCGCGACCATCGAGTCGCCGATCAGGCGTTTTTCGCCGAATCGCGCCCGGAACTTGCGGACGAACTCGCGATTCTCGGGGCGGGCGGAACTCTGGAAATAATTCCAGGCCGCGTATTGCCCCACCACGTCGGCCGGGGCGAACCGCCTGGCTTCGTCTTCGCTCAGGCCGAAGGCGATCACCGGCGTCTTCTCGGGGGTCAGCCCGGCGCGTTGGGTCGCCGAATAGAACGCAAGATTGCTTTCCCCTTGAAGGAAATTCAGGACGACATCCGGGCGAGCCTGGCGGATCTCCTCGACGACCGGGTCGACGTTCGGCGACGACGCGATCAAGGAGCGTTCCCCGACCACCTCGGCGCCCGCCGCCTTGATCGCATCCTTGGCCAATTCGGCGGCGCAGCGCGACCAGACCTCTTCCAACCCGACGACGAAGAAGCGGCGGGCCTTCAGCGAGTCGAACGCCCATCGGACCGCGGGGAGGACCGTCTGGTTGGCGACCCCGCCGGCATAGACCACCCGGGGCGACCGGTCCATCCCCTCGTAGTTTCCCGGGAAAAACAACAATCTCGACCGCTCGACGACGACCGGGATCACCGCCTTGCGGCATTCCGAGGTCCAGGTCCCGAACAGGGCGACGGCGGATTCGGACTCGATCAGGCGACGGGCCTCGGCGGCGAACACGGCCGGGTCGGACCGACAATCCGGGGCGCTCCAGACGATCGGATGGTCCGCGATCCCGCCGAGGGCGTTGATCTCCTCGATCGCCAGGACCTCGGCATCGAGCAGCGACTTCTCGCTGATAGCCAGCGAACCGGTCTGCGAGTGGAGTAGGCCGATCCGGATCGGCGGTCGATACCCTCGGAAAATCGAGGCGAAACGCTGGAACGGTTGCCAGCCGAGCAAGATCGACGCGCCGAGGGCCAGGCCGGCGGCGATGACCACGAGGCCGAAACCGAATTTCCAACGCTGGCTCATCGGGTGCCCCTTCGTCGATCACCGATCATTCGACGACTGGAGTATAGCCGATCGGGGCGTCTGAAAAAATTCAAGCCATCGGAATTACTCCAGAACACACAGATTGCCCGATTTCTCCAAGGTCTCGATCCCTTCAAACGGTGAACAGACCCCGGTTCTCGCCGATCCAGGCCAGCAAGCGAGCCACACCGTCGAGGGTTGAAACCTTGGGGGTCCAGTCGAGCATCGCTCGGGCCTTACGGATGTCGGCGACGAAGACCGGCTGATCGCCGGGGCGCCAGTCGGCGAATGCCGGGTCCATCGGCCTGCCGAAGTGGTCTTCCAGGAGGCCGACGAGTTCCCTCAAGCTCAAGGTGTTCGACGAGCCGCCGCCCAAGTTGAAGACCTGGCCGCTGACCTGGTCGATCCGGTCCATGCTCGCCAGGTAGGCGTCGATCAGGTCGTCGACCCAGAGCGTGTCGCGGATCTGCTTGCCGTCGCCGAAGATGGTGAACCGTTGCCCTCGGGTCGCCGCCAGGCAGAACCAGGCGACCCACCCCTGATCTTCGATCCCGAACTGCCTCGTGCCGAAGATGCAGCTTTGCCGGAACGAAACGGTCTTCATCCCGTAGATTCGGGCATAGTCGCGGACGTACTGGTCGCCCGCCCCCTTCGAGCAGCCATAAGGGGAATGAAAATCGAGCGGCTCGGATTCCGAGACGCCGAACGGGAGATCCTCATAAGCGTAGCGTCCGTCACGCTCGACAACTTTGACGTGGTCGAGGTGGCCGTACACCTTGTTGGTCGAGCTGTAGAGCACCGCCGGTCGCCCCCCGGCGCGGAGCCGGACGGCTTCGAGGACGTTGAGCGTGCCCAGGGCGTTGACCTCGAAGTCGGCCCTCGGGTCGAGCACGCTGGTCGTCACGGCGACCTGCCCCGCCAGGTGCAGCACAGCGTCGGCGTCGGCGTGCCGTTCGATGAGTTGCTCAACCCCCTCCTGGTCGCGGACGTCGAGGCGAACGAAGTTTTCCACACCCTGCGACCGGAGCCACGCGAGGTTTTCCTCGGCGCCTCGGCGGCTCAGGTTGTCGACGACGACGACCTCGTCGCCCACCTGATGGAACCGATTCGCCGCGTGGCAGCCGATAAAACCCGCCCCTCCGGTGACGATCCATTTCCGGGTCGGTTTTGTCGCGACGCTCACGGGCCATCTCCTTCGCCGATCGTCCAAGCAGCCCAACTGCGAAAGCCGCCTCTATCCGGGAAATCCATCCCCGCTGCTCCGATCACCTCAACATTATCGACTCACGAAGGGCCGTGCGTCAGTCCTAAAGCTTGATCGGGTCAATGTCTCCGCCTTCAAGCGTCCAAGACACTCTCGCAACACCGGGAAAAACAAACTGGAACCTAGCGCCGACGCTCATCGAGCCCCGACAATGTCCGCTTGCCTACCATTGAGGGTCGAACAATCCCGCCATGAAATTACAAATCGACTAAACCGTTAATCAGTAACACTTTCGGTGAATATTTCTTCCGAAAAGCGCACCCGCCCTATTTGTAGCCCTGGCGTTCGCCGGATGTCCGCTGATCCAGGGTTAGAAAATCGCCGTCCTGGTGATGCCTTTTTGACGTCAAGCAACCTCGATCTCGCTTGGCGTTCTGGTCCTCACCGATCGATCTGAGGGGGTTTACCATGTCCACGAAACGCCGCCGTTTCGACAAGGCCAACGAAGGCCGATGTCCGAACGAGAAAAATCCGCTCGACCTTGCCCCTCGCAAGGCAAACACCATCTGCTCGAACTCCTTGATTCGGAACTGGTGTACCGGATTCGCTAGGGGATTGGGCAAGTACATGGGGGAGTATCTGGCCGATTGGTTAGCGACTCTTCCACGGTCTTGATTGTCTTAGCCTCGACGGTTTGGGGGAGTGGTGCAACTTGCGCTGTAACCCCCAAACCTCCAGCCTCAGTAATTCATCGACTCGTCAGTTTTCTTGACCAGTTTGGCGAACTCCTCTGAGGTTCCACCGACCGCAAAGAATACCGGGATCAGGTTGTCGAAACTGGTGTTCGGCTTGCGAGCCTCGATCTCGGCGATCCGGGGGCGAGAAAGGCCGAGTATTTTGGCGAGGGCGGCTTGCGTCATCTTCGCTTCGCCTCGAAGCCGGATGATCGCTTCTGTCAGGCCGATTCGAAGGTCGATCGTCCTCATCTCGACCTCGCCCAAGCCAAGAAAATCCGCCAATGTGGAAATCTGCCCACCATCAGCCTTGATCGCCTCGCGGTCGGCAGGCGTGCGGGCGAGTATGGCAGGGGTCTTGAGGGTTGCTCGTGGCCTCACCCTTCGAGTTTTCGGAGTCGTTTCTGGCATCGGTCGATCACCTCCTTCGGGGTGGCTCGGGTTTTTTTGGCGAAGACATCGAGAACATTGATGGCCTGATCGCCGATTCGGTGGATGACTCGCCATGTCGCGTTCTCGTCGACAATCCGCAACTCGTGGACGGCGGGGCCGATTGAGGGCATCGGTCGAGAGATCGGCATCCCGAGCGACCTTCCGGCTTGGACCTGGCGAAGATGAAACCCAATTTCCCGGCGGGCGGCTACGCTCAAGGGCGGCGACCTGATTTCACCGAATTCGAAGTTCAGGTCTTTGTGGCCCTCATTACTCATAACAACTTTGTACGTTAATCGTTACAAATTGTCGAGTGCGGGCTAATCCTTCGAGCCGGTCCGCTCCGGGTCGGACGACGGCTTCGACCCGTAGTAAGGGGCGTGGCGGTCCTTGACGCCGCTGACCACCGCGCCGACGATCGAGATCCCGACGGAAGCCAATTGCCGCGTCGCCCGCTCGACCAGGGGGAGCCGGCTCACTTTGTGGCGGACGGTGATGATCGCGCCGTCGACCCACTGGCCGATGGTCAGCGCGTCGGCGACGGGAAGCACCGGAGGCGAGTCGACCAGGACCAAATCGAAGCTTTCTCGGGCGCTTTCGAGGAGCCGACCGAGGCGATCGCTCTGGAGCAACCGGGACAGGTCGTCGCGGACCAGGCCGGCGGGGAGGAAGTGAAAACCGCCGGCCTCGGCGACGACCCCGATCGCCTCCTCGGCGAGGAGTTCGCCCCGGAGAACGTTGGCCAGGCCGACCGAATCGGGGCGATCGAACATCCGGCTGAGGGTTGGGTTGCGGAGGTCGGCGTCGATCAGCAACGTCAATAAGCCCGCGTTCACGCTCCGCTCGGCGAGCTGTGCCGCGAGGGTCGACTTCCCTTCATTCTCGCCGGCGCTGGTGATGAGCAAGCTTCGGCGGAGCCGCCCATTGCTGTCACCTCGGCCGCAGATGATGACTCGAAGCTGGTCGAGGCTCTGGATAAACCGCTCGACGTCCATCTGGGAGCGCTGCTGGGCGGCAGAGGTCAGGCCGAGCCGGGCCCGGTTCTTTGGGAGTGGCGGAACCAGACCGATCACGTTGAGCCGGGCTTTGGAAGGGAGGTCGGACGGGTCCAGGATTCGTCCCGCTTGCTTTTCGATCAACCCGAAGAACCCGAGCAAGCCAAACATCACGACCAAGGGGCCGAACGAACCCACCAACCACCTCGGCAAGCTCGCCGACTTTTCGAGTGTCTTGGCGCGATACTCCTGGTGGAACCGGGCGACCGGCTGATTCGACGCGACTTCCGCTTGACTCAAAGTCTGTGTCATGGTCTCCAGGACGGTTTCGGTCCGGACCAGGTCTTGACGGGCGAATTCGAGGGCAAGAACCTTCGACCCACCTTTGAGGTTTTCTTGATTCATCTTCTCAAGGTGTTCATTGAGCATTGATTGCCGGGCCTTGAGCCCGTTCAACTTAGCTTCCTGCTTGCTCGACTCCAGCAAAGGCTTGTCGCGAGGCTCGCTCGAAGCGGCAATCAGGAGACCCGGGCTGAACTTGGCCCAGGCGGTATCGATCTGTCGTTGAAGGTCGTCGTTCTTTTGCTGCAAGCTTTTGCGGTTGGACTCATTGGACTTGCCGGAGTCGCGATCAGCGAGGACGAGCTTTTGCTTGACCTGGTCGAGTTGATCCTTGATGACGACGACCTCAGGCAAGTTGTAAAAGGCTTTGACCGCATTCTGTTCGACTGGGGTCTTGGGCCTTTGACTCAAGGCGGCAGCCATCGCGATTTCTTCCAATCGAACCCGATCGAGCTTCGCCTGCTCGTCGACGACCTCGAGATCGGTTTTCAGGAGTTGGTCGGAAAGGGCGGCATGCTGCTCGATCGCGGCGACGTGGCGAGCTCGCCCTTCGTTGGCGTCCAGAGTGCCCATCTCGGCGACCATCGCCGACACCTGATCGCGCTTTTGTTTGACCTGGGCTTCTTTGGCACGGACCAGATTTTTGAGCCTGGCCGATCGTTCAAGGGCCCCTTGCTCGTTGAACACGGTGGCGACCCGAAGATAAGCCTCAATCACGCCATCGACGACCTCGGCCAAGGCATTATCCTTGACGGCGATCATGGTGACCTGGATCAAGTTCGTGTTGGGGAGGAGGACCGCCGAGATCCCTCGGAGAATCGCAAGCTCGGCGTCGGCCTTCTCATCGGTCGCGAGTTGTTTCGCAAGATCGGGGTGATTGGCCAGGGCCGACGCGATCATGTTCGGGCTGACGATCCGCTTGGCCTGGGTCTCCTTGAACGTCGAGAAGTTCGCATCGACGCCCTTTTCGAGGCCCGAGCCTCCGTCGCCCGAGTCGACCTGGACGATCGAGGTCGACTCGTACGAGTTGGGAAACCAGCGGGGCAACCAGAACCAGATCGCCGCCGATCCCGCCAGCCAGAGCGGCAGAATCTGCCACCAGTGGCGGCGGAAGGCTCGACCGATCCACTCGGTCGATGAGCCTTTCGGCCCGTGGATCGTCGAGTCGAATCGTTCCCGCTCCTCGACCCGTTCCGACTTCGCGAAGATCGCCGAGGCGGGCGTGACGTCCGACAGCCGACTCGGGAGCATTTCGCGCCGAGGCTCCTTATGGCTCATGAAAATTCCATCCTTGAAAAACGCGGCGGCGATCGGACGGGGCGGTTCGAGAGATCCGGGACGGAGTTGTCGTGTGCGACCCCGACTCGAATTGACAACCCAATCAAAATACCGAATAACCCGCCCGGTGGCACGTCGAAAGCCACACGTTTCGAACCTCGAGCTCGCCCAAGGCTCATGAGGCCGGATGGGGATAATTCGCCTCAAGCCGCGATCGTCGCGGGGATTCGCGATGCGAGAAATCGAAAGCTCGACTAAAATACTCGCGAGGTGGCCCATTTCGCTTCACCGCGACCTGTTTCTCGGACCGGACCTTAGCTCGAAGGGGTTGTCGAGGATGCCCGTCGGCCGACAGAACCTCGGGCCACTCTGGGTGGATGGTTCAATTGCCTTGCGGGTCCGCGACAGGAAGCAACGAGCCTGGCGGATGGTCAAGGTTCGCCGCCCCTACGCGGTGCTGGGAAGCCACCCCAAGGCCGATCTGGTCATCCCTCGAAACGACGTGGCCGAGCACCACGTCTTTTTGTTCCTCGACCGCAGGGGGTTGTTCGGCGTCGACCTCCGAACCGACCGAGGGACCCGCTTCGCCGGGACCGAACTGGAAGCGTCATGGCTCGGCTCGGGCGACCTGATCGAGGTTGGCGACCACGCGATCGAAGTCATCCAGCTTCGAGTCAATGGGTCGGTCCTTTCCGGCACGTTGTCGAACGACGATCCGCTGGGCCTGGTCGACTCGATTCCCGACGGTCGCCGAAACGACCTGACGTTGCGGTCGCTGAACGAACCCAACGCAAACTGGTCGATCGGCTCGTCGCTGGTCTTCCTGGGTCGAGGTCCCGCCTGCGCCGTGCGCCTGGACGACGCGGCGATCGGGACGACGCACTCGGCGATCCTCCGAGACGGCTTGGCCGTCTACCTGATCGGCTTTCCCGGGGAAACGATCCGGGTCAACGATTTGGCGATTCCGCCCGCCATTCGCTTGACGGATTCCGATGTTTTGACGATCGGTCGCGAATCGCTCCTGGTGCGGACCCACGAACTCGCCCCGCCCGTCGCCCGCGATCCGCATGGATTCGAGGGCCTCGTGAACCGACTCGAGTCGGCGGTGGGACATGAGACCTTCACCGGGGCCGGCTTCGAATTCGAGGATCGCCGTCGAATCCATGAAACGAACCCAATCGACTACCCCGCCCTGATCGGTCGCCTCCAGGCCGAAACCGCCGCGCTCGTGGCGGTCCTGCTCCGTCGGATCGAGGTCCTCGACGAGGAGATGGCATCGCTCCGCGACCGATTGGATGCCGATCAGCAGGAAAAGACCAGGGCCACCGGGCCACCGGTCGAGAAATTGAGGTGGGATTTGATCCCCCAACCCTCCCTCGAAAACGACGACACCCGGCAACCCGGCTTCTGGCTCGTCGACCGCCTCCGAGAACTCGAAACCGAGCGACGGACCACCTGGACCAACCTCCTCAACCGGATCGGTTCGAGCAAACCACCAGGTTGAAGGCACCTTTCGCCGCCAAAGCCAGACCTCCCAGGATTGCGCCTGAGCGACCTATCATCCGATTAGTCCATTCCTACCAGGCATGAGTTGGCCGTCGATCTCGCGGCAAGCCAGGGGCCTCGCGGGAGCATCCCCATTTCGCCTCGATCAAAAATCCCCGGTCGAAGTTTGTTTTGGCATCGTGCCGGGTCGATCCCGCCTCCGACTTCGTGAATGTTTGCTCACGACGTACCGGACATACTTGGCTGCCACCAGACGCTCACTTTTCGACTTACCCGCGAATGTCCCCGCCGACAAAACCGGGGTTCAAATCGCCGGGCCAATCCGACGTCGTTGTACCGATGAACCGGACATACTTTGCCCTGGTTCGGCTCGACTCGGGATTCTCGATCGGCGCGATCGAGGGCTCGCAAATACCGATGCACTGGACATACCTCGGGGTTTCGCTCGGAAGAGCCCGGATCTTTGTGGTGTTTTGTCCATGACGATGAACCGGACATAGAAGGGCATAGCCTTGATTTGGGTGGACAGGTGTTACTAACGATCGTTGAGACATACGAGGCGTTTGTCCATAACGATGGACCGGACATAGATAGAGCGTGCACTCACGATGAACCGGACATAGTTTTACCGATGAACCGGACATACTTAGGTCGTGCACTCACGATGGACCGGACATAGCGCTACCGATGAACCGGACATACTTGCGCTCCGCAAGTTCTGTTAGATTGCCAACTTGCGTCCCCTAGAATTTGTATTAGACTTTTGTTTAGACTTATAAGACAAAACAGGCCGAATCGGCCTTTTGTTGTCTTTTCGAGGATGAACAATCCGGAAAACCCTCAGATTCGGACGGGAATTATGCCATTTATCCCGGATAAGCTGGATCTGTCAGACCTGTCGATCGAAGAGGCAGGAGGGTTCGAGCCGATTGACGAGACTTTGTCGGCGGCCGATCAGGGATGGAAAGATGAGCTCAACCTGGCCGAATTTCCGATCGCCGCACTCACGGATCGCATCCCAAATGGTCAAACGACCTTGGTCTTCGAAGACAAACTCGAACGAAAAGACCACCCGCCGATCGTCCGCCGATTGACGATCATGGGGACCGCCAAGCATGGCTTGCCGACCTCGACCGACGACGAAATCTTGGTGGGTTTGATCCAGCTCACCAAGCGTCGGAGCAACTTCACCAACGCGAAGGTCCCGTTTTCCAGATATGAGCTGATCGAGCTCCTCGGGTGGTCGCAGAGCGGGGCGAGCTATCGACGGATCGAGGAAGCCCTCCACCGATGGGTCGGTGTGGTCCTGATGTACGAGAATGCCTGGTGGGACAACACCGAGAAAAGCTGGGTCGACGAGAACTTCCACGTCCTCGACAACGTGACGCTCTACGACCGCGAGCGACGAAAGCGAGCAAGCAAGACCGGAAAAACCGCCGCCAAACCCGCGAATGGTCGGCGATCGAAGAAGGTGGGGACCGAAGGCGACCCCCTGCCCTTGTCGAGCTTTCGCTGGAACGAGGTGATCTTCGAAAGCTTCCAGAGCGGCAACCTCAAGCAACTCGACCTCGAGTTTTATTTAAAGCTCAGGCTCCCGACGACCAAGCGGATGTTTCGCTTCCTCGACAAGCGGTTTTACCGCCGAGAGCGACTCGACTTCGACCTGAAGACGCTCGCTTGCGAACATATCGGGATGAGCCGATCATACGCTCCCACGGAGTTGAAGCGAAGGCTCAAGCCCGCCCTCGAAGAACTCGAACAGCTCGGCTTCCTGGAACCGTTGAGCCTCGAAGAACGCTACTCGTGGGTCGCCAAGGGGTCGTGGCGAATCCTCCTGATCCGTGCCCAGCCACAAAGGGCGACCGAGGCCCAACCGTCCGACCGAGCGATGCTCCTCGAAACTCTTGTCGCCCGAGGGGTGGCGGCTCGGGTTGCCCAGGAATTGATCGCGTCACACCCGCTAGGCCGGATCAGGACCAAGATCGAGGTGTTCGACTGGCTGGTCAAGAATCAGGATAAAAGGGTCGGCAAGAACCCCTCGGGCTTCCTGGTCGCGTCGATCAAGGCGGACTACCAAGCCCCCGAAGGCTTCAATCACGTCGCGAAGGCAGAGCAAGCCCAGAAGAAGTCCGACGAGACCGCGAAAGCCGCCAAGAAAAAAATGAGCGACGAGCAAGAGCAGCAAAAGCGAAGCGAGGGAGAACTTCGGACCCGTTGGGAGAAGCTCTCCGATGGCGACCGAGAATCGATCAAAGTCGCGGTCAAGGCGGCCAACCCGGGCTTAGGTCGCTGGAAAAATATGCTCGAACCGTTATGCCTCGCCGCGATGGATCACCCCCCTTCCCCGCCGATCAATCAGCAAAAAAACTTGTTCCCGGTCGAAGCCGACTAAAACTTGAGCTTATTTTTTAAAAGTGATTATTCCGATCCAAGTCGCTCGTCAAATAGTTTCCCCGGGAAACCGACCTTCGTTCTTCGAGTTTCCCCGGGAAACTGTCGAACCTGTTCCTGACGACTTTCCCCGGGAAACCGACATTGGGATCGGAAGTTTCCCCGGGAAAGTGGCGGGGAGACGGTTTGCTATGCCTGGACCATTGACAATCGCAATGCTCAATCGAAAAGGGGGTTGCGGCAAAACCTCCACCTGCCACCACCTGGCCGGGGCCTTCGCCAAAGAAGGGCGACGGGTCTTGCTCGTGGACATGGACCCCCAAGCGTCGCTGACTCAAGGGCTGTTCGGCCCCCAGGTGACCGAAGGGTTTGAACTCCGGGAAACCGTGGCGAGTTTGTTCGACGACGCGCTCGACCCGGACCCCGTCGACTTGATCCGCTCGACCGCTTTCGAGCGAATCTCGATCGTCGCGGGTTCCAATGATCTGGACGATTACAACCTTCCCCGCCCTCAAGAAACCGGCGAGATCCAGCTCACGCTTCGCCAGTTCCTCCGGGAATCGCGAGACTTATTCGACATCGCGTTGATCGACTGTCCGCCCAACCTGAGCCTTTGCTCCTGGACTGCCTTGCTCGCGGCCGATAGCGTCGTGGTCCCGGTCCAGGCCGAGGATTACGGCGCCCAAGGGATCGTCTACATCCAGCGAGCTTTCGACGCGGCCCTGGCCCATCACAATCCCCAACTCCGCCTGGCCGGCTATCTCGTGACGATGTTCAACAAGTCGTTGGGCATCCACACCGCGTACAACCACCAGTTGCGGACGCTTTACGGCGACCAGGTGTTCGACGCGACGGTCCCGCTCGCCAAGGATTTCAAGGAGGCCGTCGCGGCTCGGCAACCTGTAGGCTTCTACAAGCCGAAGTCGGCGGCGGCGAAAGCCGTCAAGGCCGTGGCCGATGAGCTGATCGTCCGCGCGGTCGAGGCATCGACCCGGGCGCCCGAGTACCTCTACTTCGAGCATCGGATCGGCACGGTAGACCTCGACGCCGCCCTCAACTCCGAGCTGGTCGAGGGGGTGGGCCGATGAGCAAAGCCTCCGATGCCTTGCAACGCCGATTTGGCCAGAACCTGAGCGAAAGTCTCGGGGCCCGAAGCCCTCAGGCTTCGACAACCCCTGCCCTGGTCCGCCCGCCCAAGGGTCCGTTTCCCCGGGAAAGTGGCCCCGACGAAGGGCGGACCCGAGCCCGGGAAGCCGGCCACATGGAGCTAAGCCGGATCGTCGCGGACCCCGATCAGCCTCGGAAAGAATTCTCCGACGAGGCGATCGAGCGACTCTCGGCCAGCCTGCTCAAGCACGGCCAGCTCATGCCGATCCGGGTCCGCTGGAACCCCTCGATCGCCAAGTGGGTCGTGATCTCGGGCGAGCGCCGATACCGGGCGGCGATCCGGGCCGGACTCCAGTCGGTGGCTTGCATCTTCGCCGAGGACGGCTTGACCCACTCCGAGATCCTCCAAGAACAAATCATCGAGAACTTGCTCCGCGAAGACCTCAAGCCGATCGAGCAGGCCCGGGCCTACCGCCAGTTGATGGGCCTCCACAACTGGACCGCGAAGGAGTTGTCCGGCGAGCTCCAGGTCAGCCAGGGGGCGGTCAGCAAGTCGCTCTCGCTGCTCTCGCTCCCCGAAGAACTCCAAGCCCAGGTCGACCAGGGGGTCATCCCCGCCGCCAGCGCCTATGAAGTGGCCAAGGTCGAGGACCTCGATCTCCAGCGCGACGTCGCCCGCCGGATCGTCGACGAAAACCTGACCCGAGACGCCGTGGCCGAAGTCGTCCGCGACATCTCCGCCAGGCCGATCCAGGTCCGAGAACCCCGAACCAAGCCAACCCGGTCCGACACGCCCTCCCCTGCTTCCCGGACCTTGAAGACGCCTCGGGCCAAGGTGGTCGTTTCCTCCTCCACCGGCCCGATCCTCGACGGCGACTTGATCCAGATCCTCGAAGATGCGATCGACCTCATCAAAACCACCGGGATTTATCAGTGATCGCTCATGTAGGAGTTTCCCGGGGAAACTAATGGTATCAGAGGAAATTGATGAGATAGTTTCCCCGGGAAACTATCTCATCAATAATGACTTGCTTAATAACCTTTCTGGAGGAGCATGGGTGATGAGAATCGATAAGGGGAAATTGATCGGATCAGTTTCCCCGGGAAACTATTTTGGATCAGTGTTCGCTGATCCGATAATTTCCCGGAGATGTTGGGAGCAAACTTTGGACAGGGTAACGACGGCTCGGTAGATTGATCGAGGGTGATGTTTGCAGGCGTGTCGCGGAGGGGTCGAAGAGAATGCCGCTCCAATCTGGCCGGGTCTTGGTGACGGGGGGTGCGGGGTTCATCGGGTCGCACCTGGTCGAAGCGCTGCTCAAGCAAGGGCGACCGGTCCGAGTGATCGACAACCTCGCCACCGGGCACCGATCCAACCTCGAACACCTGGACGGGTACGAGTGGGTCGAGGGGGATCTCCTGGATCAGGACGCTTGTCGGGCGGCTTGCGAGGGCGCGGCTCAAGTCCTGCATCAGGCGGCCGTCCCGAGCGTCCCTCGATCGATCGAGGACCCGTTGGGTTCGTTCGGGAGCGGGCCGACGGCGACGATGAACCTGCTCGAAGCCGCCCGCCAGGCTGGGGCCAGTCGGGTCGTCTTCGCGGCGTCGAGCAGCGCTTATGGCGATACCGAAGAGTTGCCCAAGCACGAGGCGATGCTCCCGAACCCGTTGAGCCCTTATGCGGCGGGCAAGCTGGCCGGCGAACATTACGTCCGGGTCTACGCCAGGACGATGGGCCTCGACGGGGTGAGCCTGCGCTACTTCAACGTTTTCGGCCCGAGGCAAGACCCGTCGAGCCCTTACAGCGGGGTGATTTCCCTGTTCAACAAGATCATGGGTCGAGGGGATCGGCCGATCATCTACGGCGACGGCGGCCAGACCCGCGATTTCACCTACATCGACAATGTGGTCCGGGCGAACCTGCTGGCCCTCGATTCCGAGGCGCCGCTTCGGGGAGAAGTCTTCAACGTCGGCACGGGCGAACAGATCTCGCTCCTGGATCTGGTCGCCGCGATGAATCAGATCTTGGGCCAGGCCATCGAACCCGAGTTCCGCCCGGATCGTCCGGGCGACGTCCGCCATTCGCTGGCCTCGCTCGCCCTGATCGAGCGAACGCTCGGCTACCAACCTTCCGTCGGATTCGCCGAAGGGCTCCGGCGGACCGTGAAGGCTACTTGAACATGGACGACCGGACGGGGGGCGAGCTTGCCGGTTTGCTGGCCCGGATCGCCTCGAAGACGGCCAAGGTCGGGATCATCGGCCTCGGCTATGTCGGATTGCCGTTGGCTCGGAGCTTCAGCCGGGTCGGGTTCACGGTGATCGGGTTCGACACCGACGAAGCCAAGGTGGACCGACTTGCGCGGGGAAAGAGCTACATCGGCCACATCGACGACGCGACCATCGCCGAGATGGCCCGATCCGGCTTCTCCGCGACGAATCGGTTCGATCGCCTCGATGAACCCGATGCGATCTTGATTTGCGTCCCGACCCCTCTAACGGAGGCCAAGGACCCGGATCTCCAGTACGTCGTCAATTCGGCCCGGGCGATCGCCGACCGACTCCGCCCGGGGCAACTGGTCGTCCTCGAAAGCACCACCTATCCGGGGACCACCCGAGACGTGATGCTGATGATCCTCGAAGCGAGGGGCTTGCGGGTCGACGACGAGTACTTCCTCGCGTTCAGCCCCGAACGCGAAGACCCGGGGAATCCCCACTTCTCGACGGCGACGATCCCCAAGGTGGTTGGAGGGGTCGGCCCGTCGAGCCTCGCAGCGGCTTGTCACCTCTATGAGCAGGTGGTGAACCGGGTGGTCCCCGTCGACAGCTTGGAAATCGCCGAAGCGTGCAAGATCCTCGAGAACACCTACCGAGCCGTCAACATCGCCTTGGTCAATGAACTCAAGGTGCTGTTCGATCGGATGGGGATCGATGTCTGGAAGGTGATTGAAGCGGCGAAATCGAAGCCATTCGGATTCCAGGAGTTTCAACCCGGTCCGGGATTGGGAGGGCATTGCATCCCGATCGACCCTTTCTATCTCGCCTGGATCGCCAGGAAGCATGGGATGACCACCCGTTTTATCGAGTTGGCCGGGGAAATCAATACGTCGATGCCCCATTACGTCGTCGGCAAGGTTGCCGACGCCTTGAACGATCAAGGCAAGCCGCTCAAGGGGAGTCGAATCCTCTTGCTCGGGATGGCTTACAAGAAGGACGTCGACGACCCCCGCGAGTCGCCCGGGTTCGAGATCATGGAACTCTTGATCGCCAAGGGGGCCGAGGTCGACTACAACGACCCCCACATCGCCAAGCTTCCGTCGATGAGGAAATATCCCGACCGCGCCTTCGTCAGTCAGCCCTTGACGGCCGAATCCCTGGTGTCGAGGGATTGCGTGGTCATCGTGACCGACCATTCGGCGTACGACTGGAAGTTTGTCGTCGAGCATGCTCGCCTGGTCGTCGATTCGAGGAACGCCACCAGAGGCATCGAGACCGACCCGGGCAAGATCGTCCGAGCTTAAGACTTCGACGCCATCAGGTTGAGGATCTTCTGCCAGCGAGTTTGTCGCTCGGACTCGATCCTCTTGAGCCGATCGCAGAGCTGAGCATGGATGTCGACGTGGGGGTCGGGCAGGGGGGGGACGACCTTCGGCCTGGCAGCCGGACGCGGCGGCGGGTCGGATCGCTCCGAGTGGCCGTTCTTGGGGGAAGCCTGGCGGGGATCGGATTTGAGGAACGCCGGTTCCTGGAGCGTCATCGTCGTCGCCTCGGCAAGTCGGGCGGTCTCCTCGCGGAGGGATTCGATCTCCTTGCTGAGCTTGCGGACTTCCTCGAATTCGTCGCGGAGTGTGCTTGAAGTTTCCCGGTGCAACGTCGCGAACCCCTCGAACATCATCAGCATCGTTTGATGGAACTGATCGAACATCTGCTGCTGCATGGCGCCGAACTGCTGGACCAGATTGCCCACCGTCGGGTCGGCCGGAACGGTCGGGTCGGCCTGGTCCAGGTCGAAAGTCGGTGAATTGCTCCAAAGGTTGCTCGGGACCTGGGTCGTCGGAATCAAGGCCGGGAGATGGTCGCTCGATGGATCGGGCGGCTCGGTCGAGGCGAAGATCGTCGGGTTGGCCGTCAGGGGGGGACGGGCCGGACCGGGCGATGCCCCTTCGACGGAGGAAAAGTCGTATTGAGGGCTCAAAACATGGCTGCCGATTTGCAACTCGTCGCCCGACTCGACCCGAGCAAATCGGACCGTCTGGCCATTGACCATGATCGGTCGCTGGCTCAGGAGGTCGATCGCCCAGACCCCGCTCGTGGTCAACACCAGGCCGCAATGAAATTTCGAGACGTTGGACTCGGAGATTCTGACCCGGCAAGCGGGCGACCGTCCCACGAGGGCAAGCCCTCGGTTCATCGTCCAGACTGACGTGGTCGCCGTCGGGTTGCGAATCGACCAGGTCACGATCGGGAGCGGCGGGTAATCGCGGTCGGCGACGGGAGGCAACTCGGGCCGGACGGAGTAAGGGCCGATCTGGATGGCGCGAACCGGGTCAAGCCACCCCGAGCGTTCGGTCGCATCTCCGCCGTGAGTCCCGGTCCGACTCCCCAGGTCTACGCAGAAGAACCGGCCTTCGATCAACTGGAGATAGGCATGGCGGCGGCTGACCAGCCAGTGATCGAGCAATAAGTCGGACCCGCCTCGACGACCGATCACCAAGAATGGCTGGCGGAACTCGTGGACTTGCGACGCCGAATCTCCCTTGAAGCTGACCTCGACGCGAAACGGGTCGGTCAGTCCGCATTCCTGAAAAAATTCGGCGAGGAGAGCTTCGTCCACGGTATCAACCTTGTCCGCAACGGTTGTCAATCAAGCCCCGACAGATCCTTGGAACAAATTAGGCTCATCACGATTTTACAGCGATTCGCCCAAACCGTCTAATCACAAGCGAGCAGGGCCAACATCCAGCAAAGATCATTGGTGACTGTGATTCGAGATCCTCCGAATGCAACGCCGCGACAAGTCGACCAGGTAATCACCCAGGTCCGGCCCGAAGAAACTCATCCAACGTGTCTCGTAGCACGGATGCAACCGAAAGACATCGTTCGAAACGAGATAACCCGTGTAATCACCGTTGAAGCTGGTGGCGACGACCGGGCTGGTCTCACGGAAGCGATCAGCCAGCCGCCCGGAAAAATCCCCGGGAAACCCGACCAGGATGGCTGGACCAATCTTCAGGACGTGCAAATAACTGTTCCGCCGACCAACCCACCAAGAAAACAAGGGGTTGAAGCGGAGCTTCGGCGAACAAAAAGGGACCTGAGCCGGGGGCAGATCAATCTTCAGTCCCAAGTTGGCCAATTCGACGAACCCCTTGAAGCTTGCCGTTCTTATCAGCTTACTTAAGCTATCGGTCAGGATCTTGCCGAAGGCCTCGACGCTTTGCTGTTGACTGCTGGCGGGGAGTCGGACCGGCGAGGCGTCGCCGACCGTCCCCGCGGCGAACAAGACGATCCCGGCATCGGCTTGATCCTCCAGCGATCGAGCGAAGGCAGCGGGGTAGTCCCCGCCGAGTCGAGGGGGCGTTGGATGGCTGATCGTTGCATGGGCACCGAACGTCGCGAGCGTGGCCAGGCCGCGCCGCTTCGATCCCTGGTCCCTCGACCGAAACAGCCAGGCCGAAAACACGTCGTTGGTCGGCTGATCGGGCGATATTCGATTCCTTTGGAGGCCGCCTAGGGTGGTCTGCACGAAAGCGACCTCGGCGGGTGCGAGTCGGGACCTCGACAGCAAGACAGCCTCGGCAAGCCGCTCGCAGAGGAAGTCGAACAGGGAAGGGTCGAAGGTTCCCGACACGAGGCGTTCCAATGGGTGATTGCCCCAGCCGCCCGGGCCGCTGTGAGTATGAGTCGCCGTGAAGTAGATCTGCTCGCGAGCCAGCCCGGTTCGGGACAAGATGCTCCGGGCCATCCGATCGTCGATCAGGAGCAAGTCGGCCGCAACGACCGTGACGACCAAAGTGCGGGCGGAGATCGTCAATGCTTTCCCGGAGCATTTCGAGTTCACCCCCTGGTAAGGTTGAAGGACCTGCCCGATGAAGCCGGCAAGAGGGACGGGCGATGGAGGAGTGAGGTCAACCTGGGCCACGCCAACCTGAAGCTCGCCTGCGGAAACCTTGAGAGGTGTCTCCTCAAGGCGTCGAGTCGTGTCCCGAAAGTGAACCGAAGCCGTATAAGAGGTCTCATCCACGGGCCAGGGGGTGACCAAAGCCCCCAAGATCAAGGCATGCTTGATGGAGCGGGTGGTTTTGAGCCGGGCGAAGAGAGACATCGGGTCGTCCTGGTTCTCGGAAAGACATAACCTTGATTATCAGACGTCACTTTGCATCCGAGGAACGTCAAATTTCGGCACGCCAGCTGAGGTCAAGGAATCACCGGAAACGACGGAGGCCCGGCGTCCCACTATGGGACGCCAGGCCTCATCGTTGGGGTAGGCCCCCCGAGGTAATCCGGGCCAAGCGCCTCAACTCACTGTGGCGAGTTGAGGCGTTGCGATACGACGCCTTGGAGATCGAGGCCCGGCCAGTCAATAGTGCTACCGGAGCTCGTTTCCTCGTCGATGCGGTTAGATTTTCTTAGGGCACCTCGTTTCCATTCTGTCAAGATACCGTTCTCGATCCAACCTTCGACTGATCGGGACTATGGATGAGAATAGTCATCGTGCCTGCGTCGCCCTGATGAAGGTTAGGGAAGTCTGCGTCGAAATTAGAGAAAGATCCGGTTCCGTTGGTTACGGTGAGAGTGGTACTGGCATGATTCGACTCCCCGCCCTCGGTCTCATTGATCGTCTCAATGTCGACGGTATATACGCCGTCGGGCAGGGGGGTGGCGTCTGAACTCGAGCAACTGGCATCAACCTTTCCAGTCGTTCCACTGAAGTGAATAGACACGTCAGTGACCTTGATCTCATTCTGGGCTAACGCCGTTGAACTCCCCGCGAAAATAAGAACCGCGAAAGCCACGAAGTTTGCACTGAGTCGTCGCATCGTAAGGTCTCCGGTTGCTGAGCAAGTTGGTACTGACCTATATTCCACACATCCGCCAATTTAGTCATCTGCTTGGGAGCGATCGAAGATTTTCAGGCGTCGAACGCGTAGCTCGTGTATGACGTAATCGGCGGGTAGGTGAATGAGAAACCGAGTTGAACCTCAGAAATCTCCCTGAGAAATCACTTCTTGATTGCTACGCGTGCCCATTGCACGCCAAGTTTCGACGTTGATACTGCTGGAAAAGAACTGGACATGCCCGTCACCGAAAAGCGTATTGACCCCGTGTACATGGCGACTAGCACTGGTCATGATCGCTGTGCTGGAGCGACCGTCGCTTGTGCAGCTCCTATGGTTGGGCGGAATTAGGGTGCTGAATGCCGTGTTACCGACCGTCCCGGAGATCCAGATGCTCCTCTTTGCGCGCCACGCTCTTTCGAAAGAGGTCCCATCCAAGCATCGTCCAACAAATTGAGGAAAATCGCTTTTGGAACCGAGCCCGACAACATTGAAAGTTTTCGAGACTTCGTCCGCGCTGGTGGTTATGTGGTTGTCGGCTATCCATTCACTGACAGCGATTGTCTGAGAAAGCCCATCGAGGATCGATCCATGGCCGATAGGAGCTCGACGATGGGATCGTGATCCTCCTTTGGTGAAGAAACCGTTGAACTCGTCCTTGGGATAGTTGGTTCCAGTGTTACCAACATAGTTGGTCAAGGATCCTTCCCGCAAAGACCCGTTCTGGTTTGAGGGGCAAAGCAAAACGGAAACAGTAGTGTTCAAGGCGGTTACGTTAGCTTGGTCGCGAGATGATGTCGAAGGAGCAGTAAAACTAAAATTGATCGAGTTGAACAAATTATGTTCATCCATGTGTGGCAATATCATAGATATGTATGAATAATTACGTCCGTTTGTAGCACCTGGGAGGACCTGATGGGAACCAGCGTAGTTTTCCAAAGCTAAACCGATTTGCTTCAGATGGCTGCTGCATTCTATGCGGCGGGCCGATTCTCTAGCCGACTGGACGGCGGGTAGCAGCATCGCGACCAATAGCCCGATGAGGGTGATCACGACCAACATCTCAATCAGCGTGAATGCCCGATTAAATCGCATAATTCCTCCATGCGTTACTGCTGGCGTGACTGACTTCAATCCTTGGAAGTGATTGCAGTTTACGGAGGGTGGATGCAGAACGCAAGCGTAAAAGAAATTAATCGAAAACGCAGTCAAGTCAACCGACTCGAAGTCACGCCGTTCCCGCTCTATCCCATCCAATCCGACGAGACCGAGGCGTGTCCAATCCCCAAGCCGAGCTCGGCCACCGTCCTGAGCCACTTCCTGGAATCGTGGAGCATCGCCGCCGCCCACCTATCCAATGGGACCAGCAACCTCGGGTTGAACGTCTCGGCGATTCTGGCGGGCAAGCGTGGCATCAGCAAGGCCAACGGCCCCACGTTCGCCGAGCATTTTGGGGCAACCCGAAGTGATTCCTGTTCGACTGAACCGCCTGACGCCCGCTGAGACGATCCCGACTCGAGGCACGCGGTCCGTTTGTGTTACCGGGATCAGTTGTGGCGGGGGGCGGCGAGGATCAGCTCGCGGCGGCAGGAGCGCCACCGAGCGTCGAAGAATGCATCCTCGAAAGTGAGACTCGACCTGGCATGGAACCTCGACGGGGTAGTGGCCAATGGGACGACCCGTCCGGCCTACGCTCGGCCATGTGCCGCAACCATCGAGATCGAAACCTTCCCAACGCGCCAGGCCGGACAACCTTATCGTTTTATCAACTGTAGACGTTTATATAACATAGATTTCATTAGCGGACTTCGCATCCCGAGGCGAACTCGAAGCGCTCCGAACCGATGGTTCAAGGTTCGCCGATGTCTTGAGCATCGCGAATTATCATTCAGCGAGGTCTGATTGCAACCTTGCAAGTCGTGTGCTACGAGTTTATGATCAGGGGCCGATCATTGTCGGCCGGTAGACCAGAATTAGATTCGATGAAGATCAATCAATGAGCACCCTAGAGCGACCCGCTGAACAGGAATCGGGCCTTTCCAACGAGCCGCGATCGAAGACTACTTTGGTCGACCCGGGCTCGATCGAAAGGACGATCAAGCCGAGCCGAGGCTGGATGGCGATTGATTGGAATGAACTTTACCAATCTCGCGAGTTATTCGACACGATGATCTTGCGGGACATCAAGATCCGCTACAAGCAGACCGTGCTTGGAGTTGGCTGGGCGGTCCTCCAGCCGCTGGCGACCATGACGATCTTCACCTTGGTCTTCGGCAGCTTCGAAGGTGTCAAGCCGATCGGGATTCCCTACCCCTTGTTCGTGCTCGCCGGGTTGGTCCCCTGGACCTTCTTCACGAACGCCGTGAGCAGTTCGGGGATGAGCTTGCTGAATCAACAGCATATGCTCTCCAAGATCTACTTTCCTCGGCTCTATATTCCCGCATCGACCGCTGGTGCTTATCTGGTCGACATGGCGATCGGGTTGTGCTTATTCGGGGTTATGTTGCCGTTTTTTCGGTATGTCCCCAGCATTAACCTCGTGTTCTTGCCCTTCGCGATCGTGTTGACATTCGCCGCCGCGCTCGGCTTGGGCTTGATCTTCGCGTCGATGACGATCCTTTATCGTGACTTGCGGTTTGTGATTCCTTTCATGATGCAAGTCATGATGTATGCGAGCCCTCTCTTTTTCCAGCCGAAAATCCTCCCCCGCCCCGTTCAACTACTCGTGTCGATCAACCCGATGAGCGGAATCATCACGACGTTCCGCTGGTGTATCCTCGGGCTTCCGCTCGACATCCCGAGCTTGATCATCTCGGTCGTCGTCACGATCTGTGTCTTGATCTTCGGGCTCTTCTTCTTCCGAAAGACGGAGCGGTTCTTCACGGATATCGTCTGAACCGCGCAGTTTCGTCGATGCATAAACCCACCAGACTCCTTCGAATCCTACCCCACCGAGCCTCCCATGAGCCGCCCCATCATCGCCTTGGAAAATATCGGCAAGCTGTATCAGATCGGCCGGGCGGGCCACGACCCATCGTTCCGGGACGCTTTCAACGATATGTTCGGCTCGATGCTGCGGCGACTTCGCGGGTTCGGGATCGATCGGTCGAAGCAGGAGGATTTCTGGGCGTTGAAGGACGTCTCGTTCGAGATCCAACAGGGAGAGGCGATCGGACTCCTCGGCCGGAACGGCGCGGGGAAGTCGACCCTCCTGAAGGTCCTCAGCCGGATCACCGAACCGACAACGGGGCAAGCTCGGCTCCGAGGCCGAGTCGGCTCGCTCCTCGAAGTCGGGACTGGGTTCCACCCCGATTTGACCGGTCGCGAAAACATCTACCTCAACGGCTCGATCCTCGGGATGAAGCGGCACGAAATCGCCAAAAAGTTCGACGAAATCGTCGCATTCTCCGAAGTGGAGCGATTCCTCGATACTCCGGTCAAACGGTACAGCTCGGGGATGTATATCCGCCTGGCGTTCGCGGTGGCCGCCCACCTCGAACCGGAGATCCTGCTGGTCGACGAGATCCTTTCGGTGGGCGACCTGGAATTCCAAAAAAAGTGCCTCGGCAAGATGAACGACGTCGTCGGGCATGGTCGGACCGTGATCTTCGTCAGCCACCATATGGAGTCGATCAGCGCCTTGACGACCCGTTGCCTGGTCTTCAAGTCGGGTCAACTGGCCCTGGACGCCCCGACCGATAAAGCGGTCCGCTCTTACATCGAGATGGCGCTCAAAGGGACCGATCAGGGGCAGGGTTACAACACCGTAAAAACCGATCCCGACGGCAACTACATCGCCGAAGCGCGTGCGATCACCTCGGACTCTTATGGTCAGCATGTTTGGGGCGAACCTTTGGCGTTCGAGTTCGTCCTCCATGTCGGACGTCCCATGGCGAAACTTTGCTTTTACTTCACCATCGTCGACAACCGAGGGGTCAAAGTCGCCCAATTCTGGAATTTCGACGAAGACCTTCCATTTCGCCACAAAGCGGGCGATTACAAATTGCGCTGCGAAATCCCCAAGAGCCGGCTCTATAAGGGTCGTTATACGATCACAACCTCGCTGGCCGACACTCGAGGGATCGTCGACATGGAAACGCTCGGAGAGATTTGTCCCTTCGAAGTCGTGATGGGCAGTTATCTCCGCAATGCTTATGACTGGTGGGAAGACATGGCGAAGTATATCGAAGAATTCACCTGGGAACCTGTCAAACCCGTTTGATCGGGTTCGAGCCTCGGATCGCGACTTATCCGGGTTTTTTCGGAAGGGCTTTTCGCTTCGGTAAGGGAGATTGTCAGATGCCATGGCTTCCGTTTCTCGCCTTGGTCCTCTGGCTGCCGGTCGTCTTTTATCTTTTCGAGAAGTATCCCACCCAAAAGGCTGTCGTCTTCTCGTTCGTATCAGCCTGGTTATTTTTGCCTCCCACGATCATCATCCTACCAGGCGTCCCCGACTGGTCGAAGATGTCGGCGACCGTCGTTAGCGTCATGCTTTGTGCCTGGCTCAAACAATCGCAACGGTTTTTCGCACTCCAATTTCGCTGGTTCGATCTGCCCATTCTCGTCTTTTGCACCTGCCCATTCCTCTCGTCGATCACGAGCGGGCAAGGGGCTTATGACGGCGTCTCCGCGGTGCTCGAAGAGATTTTCCGGTGGGGCTTGCCCTATTTGATCGGTCGAGCCTACCTGGCGGATGCGGAAGGCAATCGCCAATTGTGCCTGGGGATCGCGGTGGGAGGGATGCTCTACGTTCCATTGTGTTTGTTCGAGATCCGGATGAGCCCCGTCCTCAGGCAAATGGTCTACGGAATCGGTGGAACGTCCGTCGACTTCGGCTTTCGGTACGGGGGTTATCGCCCCGTGGTGTTTTTGTCGACCGGCCTTGAACTCGGGTGGTGGATGTGTTGCGCGAGCCTGGCCGCCTATCAACTTTGGGCCAGCGGGGCGGTCAAGCGGCTGTTTGGCTATCCCATGACTGTGTTGACATCCATCGTTGTCTTCGTGTCATTCGCATGCAAGGCCACGGGAGCGCTGATCCAACTCGTCCTCGGTCTTGCCTTGATCGTGTCCGGAAAACGCTTCAATTCCGCAGTGCTCGTTTGGGCCTTGATGATCGTCGGTCCACTCTATTGCGTGACGCGAACGACGGGGATCTTCAACGGACAGCAAGTGGTTCCCGTCATCAGCTCGATTTTCGGCCCCGACCGCGCCGAATCGGTCGAATATCGTTTCATCCAAGAAGAAATCTTGATGAGTAGCGCTTTGCAACGACCCGTCTTTGGATGGGCCCGAGCGGGCGGATTCAACCCCCCGGGGCCTGACGGGAAGACGGCGGTTACCGACGGTTTGTGGATCATTGTTCTTGGATGGATGGGATGGGTCGGCTTGGCCGCGCTCAATGCGATGCTCCTCGTTCCCACGGCCCTCTTTATCCAGCGGTTTCGACCGAAAACCTGGCAAGATCCCGAAGTCGCGTCGATCACGACGTTGGCGATCATCCTTCCTCTCTTCATGCTCGACAACTTGAGCAACGCAATGCTCAACCCGATCTATGCGATCGCCATGGGTTCCGTTTCCGGTTATCTGCCGAAGAGGGGTCCGGCTCTCAAGGCGAAAGGCGACCGGCAAGATCCACGAGCCCTCGCCGGCTCACCGCAGAATAGGCTTGGGCCTCGAAGCGAGCGTGTTTCGCGGAGCGAGTCGATCCACGATGAGGCGGCGGATCGATTCGAAGCCGAGGCGATCGCCGCTGATTTAGACAACCACGGCGACGATGCTGATGAATTGTTCAGACGAGCTGTCCAGGGTCGCCAAGCGGCTGTCCAGACGCGGAAAACCTCCATTCGCCTCGATCAACTCGCCGGAACCCATGTGCTCTACGCTCGATTCTTGACCAAGATCGAGCGGCCCGAGTTGGCCCTCGTCGAACGCGAGCGGGCTTTGTCCGCCTGGTGCTCACTCCGAGAAATCGATCCGGACGCCAAGTTCTCTGAAGAACAATACGCATCGAATTTGAATGATCTGGCTTGGCTTCTGGTTTCCGAAGGGCGCTCGGACCCGGTGCAGGTCGATCGGGCCATTAGCTTTGCCGAAGAAGCCGTCGAATCCACCCCCGACTTCGCTTCGTTCTGGAATACCCTGGGCGTGGCTCGATACCGACATCAGGACTACTACAAGGCCATCCACGCCCTGAGTCGCTCGGTCAGTCTCAGCCAGGATGGTGGACACGCCCTGGATTTTTACTACTTGGCCCTGTCCAACCACGCCCTTGGCTACCAGAAGCCAACCGCCGAATGGCTCGATCGCGCGGAGGGCTGGGTGAAACGGCATCCGGAACTCGGTTCATTGTTGCGTACGGTCCGGTCGGAAGCTGATCAATTCCTCCACCGGCCGAAGGTCTCCTGAAGAATTTTGCCGATTTTTATCAATTTTAGCGGGAAAGGAGACTAACGAGTCTTCCAGAAAAAGAAACTAAGGTTGTGGCTCCTATTCGTTGGCCCAACAACTTTGGCGTAACATCATGGCTTCGACCGATCTCGACCAGATCCCCCGCTCCGGTGTGATGGTTTCGGATAATCAGCCGAATAGTCCTGCCGCTTCGGCCTCGACGATTGGACAACTCAGCGTCTCGCATTCGGGCGAGTCGATCATTTTCGCTCCCCAAGACGCTCAAGGTCATCCGCTCACCTTGACCGCCTTGCGAAGCACCGATGACCTCCAGGTCATGTCGCTTGTCAGCGTCGCCCAGTCGTCATCGATCACCTTGAAATTTGGTGATCAGACGACTGCGTCCATCCCACTCCACCCTTTGCCGCCCCTAACCTCGTTTCTCTGGACGGCGACCCTTCCAACAACGGGTCCGATCGACCTCGCGTTCGCCTGGGGCTATTATGGACCTCCCCCGGGTGGGCAAGCCTGTTCCCAAGCATTGATCGAAGTGTTCGATTCGGGCAACCTCATCGGTTCGGTCAACCTGGACCAGACGAAGTATCCCGACGCATCGGTCGACATCGCGGTTTCCAACGTCGGCGTGTTCAAATCGCTGGGGACGTTCACGTTCACGACCAGCAGCATGCTCGTCCGGATCAGCGGCGTCGCCAACACGGGAACCTTGTTGGTGGGCATGCTCCGTATGGTCCCGCATGGGTCGAACGACCCGGGGGCGATTGGATATATCGATCCGAGTCCGAATCGGGCCGCCGGTTCCAATGGGGCGGTGGAAGGGCATTCGGGAATCCAGTTCTATGGCGGCTGGTCGCTGAATTATTACTACACGCCGGTGGGGAGCTGGCACGGGATTTTTTATGCGACGCCGACCGGGACCAAACCGACGTTCTTTCCGAACGCCACCGAACTCCAAGGCGCTTTGCTCGCCTTGTCGAACATCCCTCCCAACAGCGTCGCGGTCACCAGTCCGTCAAATCAGCAGCACTGGATTCACTTCGTCGGCGCCCTGAGCGGTCAAGCTTGCCCAACGCTGATCTGCTCAGAACCCGCCATTGGGATTACTCACGACGACACCTCGGGTAGTTCGGTGGGAGGCCAGTACCCCCGGGTCGTGGTCAACGGGGTGGATCACGCTCTGAAAGCGGCGAGCTACGCCGTGGGTAAGCCGTTCATCGTGTTTCACTTGCTCCAAGATGCGTCCGATGTCCAGTATCTTCGGTTCGGCCAGGGGATGTTCAAGGCCGCGGGTTATTACACGATCCGATACGGTGCCGGGTTTGGTGGCCAGGTCGGCATCCCGTCGCAGGCGGGGCCTGTGGCGACCTGGCGGTTCCAAGGATTGCCGGGAGTCGCCACCTATCAGGTCGCCATCACCTGGCCCGGAGGCGACCCGAACGCCGACGTCCTTCAATGCGTGATCCAGGACGGTTTGGGCAACACGCTGGCGACGGTCTCGGGGATCGACCAGTCGCAGGCCCCCAACGATTTCCAGGACGCCGGAGTGGGTTGGAAAACCCTGGCGCAGGTCACTCTCACGAGTCAGGTCAATAGCCTGAACTTGATCGCCGTGGGTAATCCTCCGGCGAACAAGCATCTCCTCCTGGATACCGTTCGACTGAGTCGGGTGAGTGCTCCTCAAGGGATCAAGATCCAACCGACCGATCAAGTGCTCTTCACCGCGCCTGCCGGTTTCGTCGCAACAAACGCGGGACCGGTGCCGGCGGCCAATCGACTCAAGGTCAATCCCCCACTCGCGACGCGGTTGCCGGCTTTACCCGGTGGTCCGAAAAATCTGAAGTTGGGGTTCAACTGCGATCCGCCTACTTACTATGGCAACGACTCTTGCTTCAGCAACCTGGCAATTCAGACGAACACGCCCGTCGGGGCCGCATGGGGTCCGTCGGGGAATCCGACTCGTTTGAACTTCGATAGTCATTATGGGTGCGGGGCTGCGGTCACGCTGGTCACTCAGCCCCCGATCGACGCGGGCGGCCGAGGGCTTGGAGTCCAGAACTCGGCCAGCGGCCTGTGGTCGATCGAGTGGCAGGGGTCGTCCTGGAATTACTGCCAGCTCTTAACGAACGATCCCGCGACGGTCGTCGCCGAGGATACGTCCCGACGCATCCTGGGAACGATCAACCGCCGATATTTCCAGATCCAATCGACGTTCAACAACGCTCCTTCGGTCTCGATCGGCTTTTTCAGTACATCGCAAAACGCCGATGGAAGCTATGCCTGTGACATCAACCAAGTTGCGGTCTACCCTTCCGACGTCGATCCGAATCAGAAATCGCGGTGGCGCCCGAGCTTCCTGCAGAAACTCAAAGGGATGAATTGCTTCCGGTTCATGGATTTTTTCAGCACGAACAATATGAACCTTTCCCAATTCGCGCACTTCCCCAACCCGGCTAACTTTCCGCTGGGGTACGCCAATCGAAAAACCGCGATCCCAATCCTGTCGATCAGCCCGCCGACTCCCGATCCCTATGCTGAGAACGTCGCCGGGACCGTGGTCCGGGTGACGACCAAGGTCCCTCATGGGCTGGCGACCGGTTTCCATGTCGGTTTGCGGACCAACGACGGGACCTCGCTCGGGCAGGTCATCGGAAACACGATCGACCCGAGGACCAACCAAACCACGGGTACCGCCCGAGACCCGATCGACCCGACCGACGGTTACAGGGGGCAGTCTGTTCTCAACTCGTGCCACGTGATCGATCCCACCACGCTTCAGATCGGGATCCATGTGGGGGTCGGGCCGCTTGCCCGAATGGTGAACACGTTGAATCCCACATCGGGGGTCGTCGTCGCCGATATCGCCCCGGGAGCGATGATGGCGCCGAGCGATGCGGCCGAGCTTTGCGTCGAGGCGGGCCTCAACCCCTGGGTGAACGTCCCCTGGCTGGCTGACGACGACTGCGTGACCCGATTGGCGCAGACCTTTGCCGATCAACTCCCCCGAGGAGCGATGGTGCACGTCGAGTATGGGAATGAGGCCTGGAACTACGCTTTCCCCGCCTTCTTCTACTGCGTCTGGTTGAACAACCTCAACGGAAGCGCGGGGATCAATTATGTCCCTCCCTATGTCACCAGGATGAGCCAGGTCCACCAGATCTTCCAGAACGTCTGGACGAAGTCGGGACGCGACGTCAAGGAGATCCGACGGGTCTGCGGGACGCAGTTCAACAACTATGCGGGAACCACGGTCCCCATCGTCCAGTTCGCGCTGGCCAACGGAATCAGCTTCGACGAGCTGGCCCCCGCGACGTACTACAGCAACGAGCCGGCGTCGGGTCCGTTCGATGATCTTCTCACCCGAGAGCAACTCCTCGACCTGTTCGCGGTCAACTTGCAGCAGTCCGACACGCCCAGCTTGCTGGCGGCCCACCTCCAGGTCTTCGCGACCGCCCTGGCGCAAAATCCTTCGCAGACCTGGCTCGGTCAGGTCGTCCTCGTCAACTACGAAGGCGGACCCGACACCATGACCACGGCGACGATGTCGGCCAACCTGGCGGACCGAAACCAGGGAGTCCACCGCGACCCGGATTTCGTCGAGCTCGAGTTATATCACCTCCAACTCCTCGAAAACGCGGGCGTGAAGCTGTTCAATATCTTCACGCTCTACGGGACTCGCGACATCAACCAGTGGGGAGTCTATGAAGGGTTTGCAATGCAACCCGGGACCGGCAACGCTTCGAACGACGTGGCCAACCGGAATGACTTTCAAAACCTACTCGCGATCAAGTCGGAAACCGCCGGCGCGCTCAATCAATGGCTGTCTTTGAGCCGAAGCCCGAACACCCTTCGGAAGGGCCTTCGCGAAGGCATCCCGCTAAGCATTGGGATGCCGGCTTACTGATCGGGTAATGGATGGTTCAAGCACCGGCCCGGTTGAAGTGGTTCAACCGGGTCGGCTTGAGGGCTAGGTGGAAGCCTTGGGACGCCTCCAAATGGCAAGCACCGACTTGCCGGCCCGGAAGCGAAACATCGGATCGACCCACTCCGAGGCCCTGACCAGGAACCGATCCCAGAAGACGATCTGGGACGGCGTCGGCATCGATTGTTGGAGCAAGAGCTTGTTCGTCAACGACGCGAGGAAGCCGACGGAATCGAGGTAGCCGAGCCAGACCAGGTCGAGCCCTTCGGGGGTGATCGCATTCATCGACGCTTTGGTGTAGCGCCGGCAATGCCCGATCGACCTGTCGAATGGCGTGAACAACCACTGGTGCGCGGGGGACAAGGCGACGACATGCCCACCGGGCTTGACCCGTCGGGCGGCCTGGATCATCTCGTCGCGGTCCCCCTCGATATGCTCCAGGACGTCCATGTAGAGGACCGAGTCGAATTGATCCGTCGAGAGCTGGTCGTCGAGCGTGCCGACGATCACCTCGCAGCATCGAGGGAGCCGATCCGCCGCTTGCTCGGCTTCGAGCCGACTTGCCAACTTCGGGTCGGGTTCCAAACAAACCCAACGAGCTTCGGTCCCCCGGCAGAGGGCTCGCGTCGTCCCTCCCAGGCCCGCGCCCACTTCGAGGACCTCGTCCCCCAAGTACGGGTCGATCCGCCGCCGAAAGTACGCTTTCCAGCGCACCGCCGCCGAGAACAAATCGAGTTCGGCTCCGACGTAATGGTAAGGGTCGGTCATCGTCGGAAAACCTCTTCCTTGGACCCGACGAAATGGATGTAATCCCGCCTCGGCAAGAAACTCGCCGAATGACGACCGGCGAGGATCATGAAGCTGAAGACGACCAGGAACAGCGTCGCCTGCAACAAGATGATCAGGAGCACCCCGAAGACGGTCGTCGTCCAGCCGGGGATCGCCAGGTTGGTGGTCAAGCGGACCAGCAAAGTGACGATCAGCGCCAGGACGTCCAGGGCGATCATCAAGAGCGTCGCGATCATCAATCGGACCCCGATCGTGTCGCTGTAAACCGAGACGGCGCTTAGGCCATGAATCACCAGCCCGACGAAGTTCATCTTCGAGCGGCCGTCGAGTCGTTTGGCCCTCGAAGTCGGGATCGTCTCGAACGGCTGCTTCGAGGTCAAGGCGGCGGCGGCGTAGTGGTTCCAAAGCTCCGAGGTGACGACCAGGCTCGCCAGCCGCTTCCGAGGGATCGCGCTGAAGTTGCCCACCCGGACCGATCGCCCGGTCAAGACTCGATGCACGACTCGATAAACATAGTAGCATACTCGGAACGACAACGACTCGGATCGCTTCGTCCGCTCGGCGAAAATCATCGCGTGTCGACCCGTCAGATTCGCCCGATCGATCAGGCGAGGGACGTCGCTCGGGTCGTCCTCGCCGTCGCTGTCCATGACCACGACCAACTGGCAAGCTTCAAGCTCGGCTTCGATGTAGGCCAGTCCGATGGCGATCGCGCGCTGATGGCCCAGGTTTCGCCTCAGGTGGAGGATCTCGAGCGGGCTGATCGCCTCGAAACGATCGGGGAACCGCCCTTCGGACACAGCCTGGGTCGACCCGTCATCGACGACCAAGACGTGAACCTCGATCTCGCGTTCGGACAGGACTTCATCCAACCGTCGGAGCAGCTTGGCGAGGGCGGCCCAATCATTGAAGACCGGGAGCAAGATCGTCACCTCCGCCATTCCAGAGCCGTCGACGACGTTCGCCCCGCTCCCGGACGGTCGAGCATGATCATCCATTGAGACCTCAATTCGAGTCGACCCCGTAGCCGTCGGGATGCGACCCATGCCAGCGCCAGGCCGTTTCGACGATCGACTCGATGCTCTCGAAGCGCGGGTTCCAGCCGAGTTCCCTGGTGATCAACTCGGGCGTGGCGATCAGTGTCCCCGGGTCGCCGGGCCTGCGCCCGACGATCTCGTGGGCGATGGGTCGGCCGACGACTTTTTCGCAGGCCCGGAGCACTTCGAGGATCGTCGTCCCGCTCCCCGAGCCCAGGTTGTAAGCCCGACCGACGCCCGGCTCCAGGCTTTCGACGGCGAGCTGGTGGGCCATCGCGAGGTCGTCGGTGTGGACATAGTCGCGGACGCAGGTGCCGTCGCGTGTGTCCCAATCGCCCCCGAAGATCTTCAAGCGGTCGCGTCGCCCGACGGCCACCAGCAAGGTCAGGGGGACGATGTGCCCTTCGACGTGTCGGCTCTCGCCAAACTGACCGTCGGGGTCGGCCCCCGAGGCGTTGAAGTATCGGAGGATCGTATAACCGATCTGATAAGCGTGGGCGTATTCGCGGATCAGCCACTCGCTCGACAGCTTTGTCGAGCCATAGGGCGTCTTGGGGATCTGGGGCGTTGTCTCTCGGATCGGCATCTCGACGCCGAACGCGTAAGTCGCCGCCGTGCTGCTGAAGACGATCCGGGGGACGCCGGCCGCCCTCATGGCGTCGAGGACGCTCTTGGTCCCGACGACGTTCGTCCGCCAGTAACTTTCCGGATCGCTGATCGACAACGGCACGGAGGCCAGGGCGGCGAAATGCATGACCGCGTCGATCTTGTGCTCGGCCAAGGTGCTGGTCAGCTTCGCCGTGTCGAGGATGTTCCCCCGGACCAGTCGATCCGATGGGACCGACCGGGCGTTCCCTTCGAGCATGTTATCGTAAGCGATCGGATTGTGACCCTGCTTGAGCAGCCACCGCAGCGACGCGCTCCCGATGTACCCCGCTCCGCCGGTCAGCAAAAGATTCATGATGAGGTCACCCTCGGCGAGGTTCGAAAGATCGAGACCGGAAGGTCGCCAAAGTCGTCCGGCTCGTCAAGGTGGATCGACCCGGAAGCGCCGCCTAGGCGGGTGGGTCGATGATCCTCGCCGGGTTGCCGACCGCGACGGCCCGGTCGGGAATGTCCCGCAAGACGACCGACATCGCCCCGACCTTGGCCGCCCGGCCGATCTGGACGTTGCCGAGGACCTGGGCGTAGGCACCCAGCTCGACATCATCGCCCAGCCGGGGGACCGCCCCACCTTCGTGGCGGTTGCCGATCGTGACGCCCTGGCGAAGGGTGCAGTTGGCACCCAGGACCGCGTCGGGATGGACGAAGATATTACCAAAATGCCAGATCCGAAGCCCGGGGCCGATCCGGGCCGACTTCGGGAGGCTGATCCCGGTCAACGTCTCGACGGCGCGGAATGCCAGCCAGTAGCAAGGCGTCAAAACCGTCTTCAGCACGCCGATGGGCCTCTGATCGAGGTGTCGTCCAAACCGATAAACCGCGATCGCGTAGATCGATTGCTCCTTGAGCCAGGGACGGTTGGGATACCGCTTGAGGTCGGCTTGCCAGTCGAGGTCGCTCATCGCCCTTGCCCGCCTTGGATCATCCCGCTCGATGGATCGGAGCGGCCTGGGCCGTCTTGTACTCGATCAGCTTGGCCCCGCGACCCCGAGATCGGTCCCTGAGATATTGCACCTGACCCGCGAGATTCGCCCACTTTTCGAGGACCATCAAACCGCCGTGAACGATCGCATCGCCCGGCCGACCGACACGCCCTCGGACCCGCCAGGCGAGTCGGCCCGCCTGGGCGACCAGAAGTCCCAATCCAAGGGCGACGCACACGAGCGACGGGCCGATCCCGGCGGCTCGCCAGGCGACGAGGGCGGAGGTCGCCACCAAGAGCGGCCAGCCAATCCCCCAAAGTCGAGCCCTCCGCAAGCTGGCGCCGAACAGCGTCGGTTGCCGGGCGGCGCCAGCCTCCCGGGACGGCTTGAACCTCGACTCGATGTCCGTCCCGTGGTAACCGACCCGAAGCTGGCGACGCCACCACTCGGCGAACCGAGTCATGTTGAGGTCGTGGCGGGTCATCTCGGCGTCGAGTCGGGCGACGAGTCGACCGTTCTGTCGCAAACGCTGGCAAAGCTCGGGTTCTTCGCCCGCCTTGGCCGATTCGTCGAAACCGCCCACCGAATCGAAGTCGGCCACGCGGAACAAGGCGTCGCCGCCGCAGGATTGGGCCAGGCCGATCGGCGTGTCCCATTCGAGGTCGGCCAACCGATTGTAGACCGACCGCTCGGGATGCAGCTCTCGCCTCCGGCCGCAAACCACCGCTAGTTCGGGCCGGGCTTCGAGTTCCTTCCGCGCCAGTGCCAGCCAGCCGGGGACGACCTCGCAATCCCCGTCGACGAACATCACGAACCGCAAGCCCGGGTCGAGCCGTTTGCAGCGGGCAAACCCTTCGTTCCGCGCCCGAGCCGCCGAGAAGGGTCGTGCGGGGTCGAGTTCGACGACTTCGACCCCACGCCCCCGGGCCATCGCGACGCTTCCGTCGGTCGACCCGGAATCGACGTAGACGATCGGGACGTGCTCGGGTTCGAGCGACGCCAGGCAGCGACGGAGCCGGTCGCCTTCGTTCCGGCCGATGACGACCACCCCGAGCGAACTCATGACTCGCCCTTCGGAGACCATCGGACGATCCGGGCGGGGATGCCCACGGCGGTCGCACCGTCGGGGACGTCGACGAGGACCACGGCATTGGCGCCGATCTTGGCGTCGTCGCCGATATGGACGTTGCCGAGGATGCAGGCGCCGCAGCCGATATCAACCCGGGCCCCGATCGTGGGGATGTCGGCCAGTCGGTTCGGGACGACGATCCCCATCGTCGTGTTCTGACGGATCTGGGTGTCGTCGCCGATTGATCGGGCGTGGAGGATGATCCCGCTGTGATGCCAGATCCGGACCCGACGACCCACTTGGACGGTGTAAGGGAGCGAGATCCCGGTCAGGATTTCGACCAGGAGGTACGAAAAGCGGTAGAGCAACGTGAAGGGCAATCGGACCAGCTTGGGCCGGACGCCCATCCGCCAGTTCCCGAACCGATGGACCAGGATGGCCCACAACCCAAGCTCGCCCGGGTGGCTGTCATGGTTCCGGTAGTCTTCGATGAGCAAGCCGACGAAGCTGATCCCGTTCGGGTTGCCGTTGAAGTCGCCATGATTGAGCGGCGTCTCGCTCGAAGCTTCGACCTCGGTGGGTTGCATCAGCGCCTCGACGGGAGGAAGTTGTAGCGGACCAGATCCCAGAGCAGAAGCTTGGGGTCGCCGTCCGGCTTGCGCTGGATTCGTCTTCGGACTCGATAGCTGGCGAAGGCCGCGACATGGACCAGGTTGGCGAGCAAGGTCCGGCCTCGGCCGTGATGGGTCAGGAAGTAGCGCTTCCTGGCTTCGAACCAATATCGGGGGCGTCGTTTCGTCGCGCCGGCCGCCGAGGTCACGTCGGAACTCCGGCCGACGAGGTGGACCACACGCGATTCGGGGACGTACCAGCAGGCCCAACCTGCGGCTCGAGCCCTCCGGCAGAAGTCGACCTCCTCGAAATACATGAAGAACCGGTCATCGAGCCGGCCAACCTGGTCGAACACCTCGCGGCGGATCATCAAGCTGGCCCCGGCGACCCAGTCGGTGGGACTCGGGACGTCGGAGATCGGCTGGACCACGGCACTTTTTTCGAGCAGCCGAGAAGCGGGGCCGAACCTCAGCCCACCTTCCAGCTCGCCGAGGACCGAAGGGAATCGAAACGCCGAGTTTTGGGGCGTGCCGTCGGGGTCTTCCAGGCGACTCCCGGCCAGGCCGACCCGAGGGTGGGCTTCGAGGAAGGCCACCAGGGTCGACAACGCGCCGTGCCGGACCACCGTATCGGGGTTCAAGAGCCAGAATAATCGAGGAGGCTTCGGCCAGTCCATCGCCCGGTCGATCGCCAGGTTGTTGCCCGCCGCGAACCCGCCATTGCGGTCCGCCTCGATCAGGGTCACCCACCCCCGCCAGTTCCGCCGGTCGACCTCGGAGCGAAGCCGGTCGACCTGATCGCGCCCGCTGGCGTTCTCCACCACCGCGACGTGCGAGCCGGGATGGCCCAGGATCTCCGGCTCGATCGAGGCCAGGCAGTCGACGGCCAGGTCGGCGGACCGGTAGTTGACGATGACGACCAGGAGGTCGGTCGTGGTTTCGATCACGACGAGGCCCTCAAGCCGTCTCCCCGAGTCGTGGCGAGGGGGGCATCGGCCGTGCGGACCTCGGCGGGCCGACTCGGCCAGACTCGGTCCCGGATCACTTGCTTGAAGAGGAACCGGGCGTTCTTCCAGTAGCGAGGGGCGAGCCGGACCGGGTCGGTGTAGATCCGGAAGGCCCACTCCATCCCCGCCTTCTGGAGCAACTTGGGGGCGCGGCGGACCCGGCCGGCGACGAAGTCGAGCGTGGCGCCGACCTGGGCGGACACGGGGACGTCGAGGGCCTGGAGGTGCCTGGCCAACCAGAACTCCCCCTTCGGTTGGCCGAGCGCGACCAGCAAAAGGTCGGGCTGGGCGATCCGGATCTGCATGATCAAGTCGTTGATCCGAGGTTCCACCAGGTCCGAAGGGTCGGGGCAGGCGGTGCCGACAACCCGGAGCTTGGGGTACTTCGCCACGAGCTGCCGGGCCGCCTCCTCGGCGATCCCGGGCGGCCCTCCCAGGAGATAGACTCCGTGATCTCGATCGGCGGCCATCTCGCAGAGATCATAGATCAGGTCGGAGCCTGCCACCCGCTCGGGGACCGGGTTGGCCGTCCGTCGCGACGCGACCACCAGCGGCGCCCCATCGGCGAGGATGAACGCGGCATCGCAGTTGACCGCACCGAGTTCGGCCACCTCGGCGGTCAACATGGCGTAGTGCGTGTTGGCCGTGATGAAATACGACGGCTTCCGGGCCTGAATCAACTCCGCGACGCGAGCGACGGCCTGGCTTCGGGTCAAAGGCGTCAGGGGCAAGCCCCAAACGGTCGAGGAAGCACCGCTCATCGCCGGACCTCGCCCAGCGAGGGCTGTCGAGGAGCGGCGTAGCTCGAACCGAAGGCGTCGATGGGGGTCTCCCTCGACTCGACGATCAGCCACGACATGAGCAGCAACTCCAAGCCCACGAAGCCCATCGCCGTCGGCATCATCAACCAGCCGGCGGCGTCGTGGGCGTACTTGCTCCCGACGTCGGCCCCGAAGTGATAATAGCACCAGGCGGTCGCGGCGATCCGCAAGATGTTGCTCGCCAAAGCGATCGGGATGATGGTCGCCAGCAGAACGATCCTCTTCAGGTTTGCCATCGGCACGATGCTCGCCGTCGCGGCGACGGCCGCCGCCAGGCTCATCAACATCGACAGGCCATTGCAAGCGGCCGCGACCTCGAGCTTCTCGGTCCCGACCATGATCACGTTGCCTTCCGGCATGACCCAGAGGCCCGAAGCCCGAAGGACGAAGCAGGCCGCCTTGGTCGCGATCCCCTGGAGCGGTTGCGACAGCGCGGAGTTGATCGATGGCGGCAACGGGAACCAGAACACCAGGAACGCGAACGCCGGCCAGACCGACCGCATCGTCCGCCAACCGAGCCGGGAGAAGCCCAAGGCGACCAGGACCAGCAGGAGCGTCACGTTTTCCGACCAGGTCGAACCTCGTTCGTGGAGCCAGGCCCGAAGCCCCAAGGTCGCCACAACCAACGCCAGCCCCGGAAGCCAGACCCTCGGTTGCGAGTCCTCGGTTTGCGGCCAGAGCCGAAACAGGATGACCAACGCGATCGGGAGTACCAGGAACCCGTGCGAGTAGTCGGGCTCCCGGACCCAGGTCTGGTACAGGTCGGTCAGGTTGGCCGAGTAGGAATAGCTGACCGAGGCGGTCACGATCGCCAAAGAAACAACATCGGCCTTGGAGATCTTCCGCCAATCCCAAGGGTCCCGGCGGGCGTCGTCGACGACGATCTCGGGGTTGGATCGACCGGGCTGGGTGTCATTCATGTTGTGAACCATGGAGGTCGAGCATGATCCGGTTTGTCAGGGCGAAGTCGACCGGCGACACAACGACGCAACGGCTCGAAGCGAGTCGAGCCGTTGCGAGTCGGTCTGGATCTTACCAAAGTTAGGACGCGTTTGCCGGTTCGTTCGAGTGATCTTGCCGGCCTGGGTAGCTGTAGTTGTAGGAGTAGCTCCCGTACGCTTGATCTTGACCCTTCACGCCGTTGACGACCACGCCGAGCACCGGGATGCCGGCGGCGATGATTTGACGGTTGGCCCGCTCGACGAGCGGCAACCGGCTGGCGTCGTATCGAGCGGCCATGACCGCGCCGTCGGCCCAACGACCCAGGATCAAGGCGTCGGCGACGGGGAGCACCGGAGGGGTATCGATGATGACCAGGTCATACATCTGGCGAAGCTGGCCGATCAGTTCGGCGAGCCTGGTCGACTTGAGCACCCGGGTCGGGTCGATCCCGGGCGTCCCGGCCGACAAGAAGTGGAAGCCGCCCGCTTGCACCGTGATCAGGGCGGAGTCGAGTTCCACTTCCCCGGCGAGGACATCACCCAGGCCCATCCCCGGAGGGACGTCGAGCAACCGGCCGAGCGACGCTCGTCTCATGTCGGCATCGATCAGGAGCGTCGAGGTCCCGGCGTTCGCGCAACGGGCGGCGAGGTGGGCGGACAGCGTCGTCTTGCCTTCTCCCCCCGTGGCGCTGGTGATCATGACGCATCGGCCTTCGCCGTTGGTGCCCCCTTCGCAGAGCGCGACGCGGAGGTGGTCAAGGCTCTGGACGAACCGGGCGAGCCTTTGCTCGGCCTTCTCGCTCGTGTCCATCCCGATCCCCGGGCGGATGTTCGGCAGAGGGGCGATCGAGAACACCTCATGTCGCATCCTCGACGAGAGGATCTCGGTGTCGGCCACCCGACCCGACCGGATCTCCAGGAGCACGACCAGCCCGAGCACGGCCCCGAGGACGCCGATCGGCGCCATCGCCATGTACTGCATCCGCTTGTCGCTGATCGGCTGGCCTTCGGGGCGAGCTTCGTTGAGCCGGCGAATCCGTTCTCCGGCCAAGGCGTCGAAATTGAGTTGCTCAAGCTTCCTCTGGACCATCTCCTGCATCTCCTTCAACGAGGAATGGTCCTCGCGGAGGAAGAGAAGTTCGAGTTCGTCGCTCTGCTGTTTGGTGTTTTCCAGCTTCGTCTTGTTCAACTCTTCTTCGAGGGCCTTTTTCCTGGTCGTCAGATTCTTGACGGTCGTTTCGAGCTTCTTGACCTCGACGAAGGGGTCGGCCCCATTCAAGCTGGCGCTCAGCTCATCCTGGAACAACTGCCGCTTGCGGTCGAGGGCGGCATTGAAGCTCCTGATCAGCCTGTTTGCGTTATCGCGCGCCTTGGTGATCGCCGCGTCGCCCTGATCCCTGGAATTCCCCCGGACCTTATTCAGGTGATCCATGGCCTGGCTTCGCTGTTTGAGCAAATCCACCAGTTCGGGGTCCGACCGAAGTCTGCGTTCGAGTTGCGGCGACGATCGAGGCTGGCTGTCCTGCAAAGAAGATTCTTTGGAAACTTCCTCGGCCGTCCGCCTCGCTTCTTCGAGGCTCGCCTCGGCGGCGAGCAACTCGATCCGGATCGACCAGCATTCGTTAAAAACCTTGCGGTAATTATCGACGGTCCATTCCATCGACTCCGCGGCGTTCTTGTCTTTTTTGGCGCTGGAGTCGGTATCACGGGTTTTCTCCACCACCCGTTCGCTCGTGTTCCCGCGAGCGACCCGTTCCTTCATCTCTCGCTCGGTCTTCTTGATGTCTAGGTCCAGCTTGTCGCGGTAATCCGACAGCTTGGTGATCTGCATCTTGGTGGCGACGTTCGACCATCCCTTGTTTTCTTCGAGGAATGAGTCGACCACGGCGTTGACCAGGATGGCGGCTTCGTCGCGCGACGGGGAGATCATCGAGACTTCGATGATGTGCGTGTTCGGTCGAATCCCGACCCCGATCACCTTGCCCAGTTCCTGGATCGGGTCTTCGGCGTTCCGAATCCGGGCAAAGGCCGCCGCCCTCGGGTCTTTGGCGGCGGCGTCGAGGACGTTGTTGCTCTTGATCAACTCGACGTGAGTTTGCATGTACGGCTCGGCGCCCTCTCGGCTACCGATGCCGTACAGGTCGATCATGGTCGGTTCGACTTTGAGCAAGCTCGAGGCGTGATACTGGGGCTTGACCTTCAAGTAGACCGCCGCGGCGAAGCCCGACGTCCCGACCGTCCAGAGCGCGATGATCAGCCACCAGTAGCGTCGCGAAGCCCGCAAGACCGCCCGGATCGAGATCGGCGACGGGGCATTCTCTTGACTTTGACTTTCGTAATGATGCGTTGCCAGCGACGTGGCTCGTTGCGACGGCAACCTCGCCGGGACGGACGACCGTTGATAATCGAAAGTGTCCATCGTGGGATTTCTACCGCGTGGTGTATGGCCCTGAGTCAGAACGCGCGACGACTCAATTGTTTCTTACGGGACGATTCGAAAGACGCGACACCCCGCTCGGAAATCGCTCGAATTTTGTCGCGGCGGGATGAATCAGGCGGGGGTCATGGCGGGATCGACCCGGACCGGCGACTCGATGGATTGGCCGCTCGATCGTCACGATCTCAGGTTGACGCGATCACTGTAACGAGTCATGGCCGGATTGGTCAACGCAAAACTCGATCATGGGTTGACCTCTTTCGAGGTCAGCGAACGGCGACCGGGGCGGGCTTCACCGGTCCCGAGTCTCGGATCATCTTGTCGATGATGGGGATCAGTCTTTTGAGGAAATCTTCGATCGGCTCGTTGACATCACGCTTTTCGGCGTCGGCGACTCGCCTCTGGATCTGGACTTTAAAGATCCCCGGGTTCTTCCGGGGAAACTTCCGGGTCGAGATCACGGGCGACCAGGAACCATCATAAAGGAACGAGTGGTAAACGCCTTGCCGCAACACGCTTCGCCCGCCCGACTTGGCAAAGACCGAGGAGCGAAATTTGGCAGTTTCGCGTTCGTCGATCTTGACGTCGAGGTCGACCGTTTCGCCGACGGGCTGAAATCCGCTCGAAGGGTAGCAAACTTGGGGGGTGTGCGGCATCACCGGTTCGGCGGGACCGTAAAGGACCAAGACCGAGAGCACTACACCCGTCATCTCGTCGACATAGGTGCGAATGACGTGGTCGGTCGAGCCGGTGATCCGGGTGGTGAGCGGGTCGAGGACGGTCTCGCTTCCTTTCAGGATATGCCAGTCATCGATGGTCCGAGGGATCTTGTCGAGCGGAAACGGGCACTCGGCCAAGTAATTCTTGTCGGCGGCATATCGACTCGACTGGACCGCCCGCACCACGCCCGAACCGACCAAGAGCAAGCTTGCCGTGATGCTCCAGATCAAGACTCCTCGGTTCGATGCCGGGAGTTTTGCGGCCGACGACGTGGGAGACGAGGGATCTTGATCAGGCCGAGGAGCTTGCGACATGAGTAGCCACTTCCCAGGTGAGAAAGTTGATCCGCGATCGCAGGGGTCGGTCGATCGAGCTCAGCAAGCGCCTTTGCCGACCAGGACCACGCCAACCGTTTTCCGGAGGATGTTGAGGTCAAACCCGATCGACCAGCGGTTGACGTAGTCGAGGTCGAGACGAAGCATTCCCAAGATATCAAGCTCGCTTCGACCGCCGACCTGCCAAGGGCCGGTGATCCCGGGGAGGACCGACAAGCGTTGCATGTAGCCATCATAGCCCAAGTTCGCCAACCGCTCGCTATCGCGAAGCTGCAGAGGGCGAGGACCGACCAGGCTCATTTCGCCGAGGAGGACGTTCCAGAGCTGGGGCAACTCGTCGAGGCTCGACTTCCGCAAGAATCGACCAAGCGGAGTCACCCGGGGGTCGTCCTTGATCTTGAACAGGACGCCGCCAACCGACTCGTTGGCCGTTTCGAGCTCTTTGAGCCGAGCCTCGGCGTCGATGATCATGGTCCGGAACTTCAAGCAGGTGAAGGTCTGCCCACCCAGGCCCATCCGGTGCTGCCGGAAGAAGACCGGTCCCCGCGAGTCGAGCCGGATCAACGCGGCGACGATCAACAACACCGGCATCAACACGACTAGTCCGCAGGCCGACCCGACCAGGTCGATCGCACGCTTGAACCAAGATCGAGCCGCCAAACTTGGCGTCCAATCGATCATCTGTCCCCGAGGTTGCGAAGCGTCGACCAGAGTGTTGACCGAGGACGGAGCGAGATCAAAAGTCATGGTTGGCATGCGAGTGTAGGCACTCATTTTCGGGTCTTCTCCATGACTGTCCAGGCAGGTGGTTTCATCAACGGAGAGCAAACCAAGCGGACGGAGTCGGAGGCGGGGCGAAAGCTCTTGAGCTTTCGCTGACGAGCCCGTAGAGGGCGAAGGCGTAGCTTAGCGATCTATTGTCGTGGAGGTCAACCGATTCAAGCCATCGAGGACCATCTACAACCGTCGAAACCGTCGGAAATGTTGTTTTTTCCCAACACGGCGTGTGTTGATTTCGGCGGGAAATCAATGGCTCGGCGAGCTTGTTGAGGAGGCTTCGCGAGGGGTCCGAACCCATCCCTGGGGCTTTTTTGAGAGGCCGATCGAGACTTTCCAAATGATGTAATAAGGCAAATGGGTCAGGCTGATCAGGTAACGAATCGGCAAACTTAAGGTGAATATCGGGCTTAAAATATAAAGAATAAAAATTCCCCAAAAACCGACCATCGTCGCGATAATCCCGCTCGAAGTGGCTGAAAGATTCCCCTCGTAGAGGACTCCTAGACTCCCAATCGCCGAAGCGAGGCCGAGACCGACCATCAATCGACTCAGGGGAGGGAAGTCGAGATCGAGGCTGTAGAGGACTTTTTCAACCCAAGATAGGTGGGGGGTTTCCCAGAGGCCACGTCGGAAAGCGGTTCGAAGGGCCCTCCGTCCGCTTTCCCAACGCCGACGCTGCGAGGCGGCGCCCGCTCCCCCTCGGCTCACCATCTCGCCGTAGACTTCGGCGAGCGGCTGGAATCGGACCCGTTCGCCGCCGATCCGGAGGTTCCAGGCGAACTCCATATCCTCCACCAAGCCATGAGCTTGCCAGGGGAATCGATCGAGGGCCGAGGCCCGGAAACACATCCCGTTGCCTTTCAGCCCCACGCTCAGGCCGATCTGGTCGAGGCCGAGGAGCCAGACGCCGTTGGCCAGGCTGAATGCGTAGGTCATCATCCGAGTCCGCCACGAGGCGTCGGCGTTTCGAACCGTGTAGTAGCCCTGAATGAAGTCGTCGCCACGCCGGAGCGATCGATCGAATGCTCGAAGCAGGTCGGCCGCCACGCTCGTGTCGGCGTCGACGAGGACGAAGGCATCGAAAGGGCGGATTGCGGGGTCGGTCGCCACCCCTCGAAAAAAGTCCTCCAGGGCGAACCCTTTGCTTTTACGGGACAGGTCGTGGCGGACCATCACCCGGGCACCCGCCGCCTCGGCGATGGCCGCCGTATCGTCGACGCAGTTGTCGGCGATGACGAAGACCTGGAATCGGTCCGGGTCATAGTCGACCGCCAGGCAACTCCGGACGGTGACCCCGATCACGCTTGCTTCGTCATGGGCGGGGATGACGAAAAGGAACCGGGACGTTGGGTTCGTTTGGGAAACGTCTCGACCACCAAAGACGCGACGCCAGCTCGCCGCGAGGACGATCAAGGCCATCAGCCCGAACCAGGGCGACAGGAGCAAAACGAGCAGGATGTCGAGGATCAGGAAGATATTGGTCATCAAAGGGCTTTTCGGCTCACCTCAGCTCGGATTATAGCGGGGGAGCCGATCCTCGGTGATCTCGCGAAGCCGAGGGGCGTCGCGATCCTTGGGCGACAACAAGGGGGCCTCGGCGGGCCAGACGATCCCGATGTCGGGGTCATCCCAAAGCACCGAGCATTGCCCGGTCGGGTCATACCCTTCCGTGCATTTGTAAGCGAACGATGCCGGCTCGGTCCCGGTGACCAGGAAACCGTGGGCGAAACCTTTGGGGATGAACAGTTGCCGACCGTTCTCCGCGTTCAGGGTCTCGCCGACCCACCGGCCGAACGTCGGCGAGCCGACCCGGATGTCGACGGCCACGTCGAACACCTCGCCCCGGACGACGCTGACAAGCTTCCCCTGGGCGGTGGGAAACTGATAGTGGAGACCTCGGAGGACGCCCACGGCAGAAAGCGAAAGGTTATCCTGGAGGAATCGGGTCGGGAGCTTGGCCGAGCCGTAGGCGGCATCGCTCCAGGTTTCCAGGAAATAGCCCCGGTCATCGCGGAACACCCGAGGCTCGACCACCACGACGCCGGGAAGGCTGGTCTCGATGACTTTCATGAGATGAGCCGATCTTCCAGGAGGCCGAAGAGGTACTTGCCGTACTCGTTCTTGAGCTGGCCCGCCAGGACTTTGAGTTGCTCGGCGTCGATGAAACCCATCCGGTAGGCGATCTCTTCCAGGCAAGCCACCTTGAGCCCTTGGCGGTCCTCGATGACCTGGATGAAGTTCGCCGCCTGGTGCAACGCCTCGTGGGTCCCGGTGTCGAGCCAGGCCATCCCCCGGCTGAACACTTCGAGCTTGAGCGATTTCTTCTCGAGGTAGGCGATGTTGACGTCGGTGATTTCGTATTCGCCCCGCTTCGACGGCTTCAGGTCTCGGGCGATGTCGAGTACCTGGTTGTCGTAGAAGTAAAGGCCGACCACGGCGTAAGACGACTTGGGGTGCTCGGGCTTTTCTTGCAAGCCGATCACGGTCCCGTCCGAGTCGAACTCCGCCACGCCGTAACGGTGAGGATCTTTGACGTGGTAGCCGAAGATCGTCGCCCCTTCCGGGTTGGCGGCCACTTTCTGGAGTTGCTCGCTCAAACCGTCGCCGTGGAAGATGTTGTCCCCCAGGACCAGGGCGACCGGGGCGTCGCCGACGAACTCGCGGCCGATCACGAACGCCTGGGCCAATCCGTTGGGGACGGCCTGCTCGGCGTAGCTCAAGCTCAGGCCCCACTGCGAGCCGTCGCCGAGCAAATCGCGAAACCGGGGGAGGTCCATCGGTGTCGAGATGATCAAAACCTCGCTGATCCCCGCCAGGAGCAGGACGCTCAAGGGGTAGTAGATCATCGGCTTGTCGTAGACCGGGAGGAGTTGCTTGCTCACGACCCGGGTCAGCGGGTAGAGCCTCGTCCCCGATCCGCCGGCGAGGATGATCCCTTTCATCCTGGTCTTCGAAGCTGGTGTCGTGGTCATGCTCAGCGAGCCCCCAAACCGAGTCGTTCCTGGCGATAACCGCCCGATTGCACGTTCCGGCACCATTCGTCGTTGGCGAGATACCAGGCGACCGTTCGCTTCAGTCCGGTCTCGAAAGTTTCCGCCGGAGTCCAGCCTAGCTCACGTTCGATCTTGCCGGCGTCGATGGCGTATCGTTGGTCATGACCCGGGCGATCGGCGACGAATGTGATCAGGTTGGCGTGCGGGACTTGCGGCGAGTCGGGGAGCATCTCGTCGAGCAGTCGGCAGATCCCCTGGACGACTTCGAGGTTGGTCCGCTCATTGTGGCCGCCGATGTTGTAGGTCTCGCCCGGCCTTCCTTTTTCGAGGACGAGCCGGAGCGCCCGGGCATGGTCGTCGACGAACAACCAGTCGCGGATGTTGTCGCCCTTGCCGTAGACCGGGAGCGGCTTGCCCGCCTTGGCGTTCAAGATCACCAGGGGGATCAATTTCTCGGGGAAGTGGTACGGGCCGTAGTTGTTCGAGCAGTTGGTGACGAGCGTCGGCATCCCATAGGTGTGATGCCAGGCCCGGGCCAGGTGGTCCGACGCCGCCTTGCTCGCCGAGTAGGGCGACCTCGGGTCGTACGGGGTTTCCTCGGTGAAGTAGCCGGTCGCCCCGAGCGACCCGTAAACCTCGTCGGTGCTGACGTGGTGGAACCGGAATCGGCCCTTCGCGTCGCCGGCCAACCCGCTCCAGTAGGCCCGAGCGGCGTTGAGCAAGGTGAACGTGCCGGTGATGTTGGTCCGGATGAATTCGCCGGGTCCGTCGATCGAGCGGTCGACGTGTGACTCGGCCGCCAGATGCATCACCGCGTCGGGCTTGTGTTGTTCGAACACGCGACGGACCGCGTCGGCGTCGCAGATGTCGACCTGCTCGAAGTGGTGTCGGGGGCTGTCGCCGATCTCGACGAGCGATTCCAGGTTGCCGGCGTAGGTCAGCTTATCGACGTTGATAACCTCGTGTTCAGTCTCGCGGATCAACTGCCGGACCACGGCGGACCCGATGAAACCCGCGCCGCCTGTCAGCAAAATCTTCATCCGAAACAAACCTCAACGCTGGCGAAACTGGGCGACCTTGCTCCCTAGACCCGGCGCCCTCCCTGCGCCTTGGGCCGCGACCCGTCGCGGACGGCTGCCCAGTTTAACGAGCCTAGGACGATTCGTCACGCCCTGTCGGTTGTGTGTTCCTAAAAATGCACAAAATCAGATGAATCTAAATGAGCAGTCCCAAAAATGGCTTGGCAGAAGCCTCGGCTCATGGTGGCATCGCATTCGATGCGTAATCAATGCATTTTGGAGACTGCTGTGAATCTGATTCGAGACATCCACCCTCTGACCGATTTCAAGAGAAATACCAGCGATTTTATTTCTCAAATGAAAGAGACAGGCAAGCCTGTTGTGCTGACGGTTAACGGCAAAGCGGAATTGGTGGTGCAAGACACTGCCTCGTATCAAAAGCTGCTCGACCTTGCCGAACAAGCCGAGGTGATCGAAGGCATTCGCCAAGGCTTGGAGGATATGAAGGCGGGGCGAACTCAATCCGTCGAAGCCGCCTTTGCCATCATCCGCGACGAACTTGACCTCCAAAACCCGTCATGAGTTATCAGCTCAATCTGGCGATCGACGCCAGGCTTGACATCCAGCGGACATCACGATGGCTCAGGGCCAATCGGTCCAGAAACGCCGCCGACAATTAACTCGCGCGAATATTCAAGTCTATCAACACGGTGGTGAATTGTCCGTTGCGTCACTCCATCGCCGACGAGAACGACAGGTTTTCCGAGGAGATCCGTCGGATTCTCCACGTCTGTGACCGAGAGAATGTGGCAGGCACGCCGCTCGTGACGAGCTAGAGCCAAAAAAATAGCTTAGAATTATCCATGACACAGAGCAACTCTCCAAAAAATTGTCTAGAACACATGCACAACTCCTGTGGTCGTTGTGTTGATTGCTCCCGGGAAGAAAATTGGGTCTGGAAACGATGCGTGATTCAATCCTTTCTCAAAAATTTCCTTTTCGTCGCAGACAAAGATTTTGAAAATGTACTCACCTTGTAACAGCGGAATGCTAATGTGTTTCGAAAATTCCTTCTCCTCACCACGAGTAGTCAAAACAGGTTGTAATTCTTTTTGAATTGTAATAAGGCGACCAACCCTGTACGGAGAGTCCCCAGGTCGCTCGTAGACAGCGACCAAAATGTGAGTGATCCGGTCAGTATGCCATCGACCAATCACATTTATTCTTAAATCCAACTCCAAACCTTCAACCGAATTCAGTTCAATCAATTGTGATTTGTCTGCCGGTCCATTCAGGATTGACAGGATATTTTTGTTACGGTAAACCACTCTGTCATTAACTTTCGCCTTGGCAATTTGTAGATTCCGGACATTAGCATCTTTTTTTTTCGCAGTCGGACGTTCTCTTTTGACGCTTTTCAAATTCGTTGATGTGTTTTTGTTTGTCGAGTTGGCTGGCTTAGATTGATATTGAGCACCAAAAGTTGCCGTCCACAAGGCAAGCATAGCTAGACCCATGGCGATTGAAAGAGATGATTTGAGCTTTATTGACACGATCATTCCTCTTAAAAATGACAGATTGACGTTTGTGGTGTTTTAAGTGGCGGAGTGACACTCTCACTGTACTGTGAGAACTTCCCTATCTCCACCTATTACATCTTCGACCAGCGGATACACACACCATATAGACATTAGTTGCACGTTGTTGGAATACGTACCAGGAGCAGCAGGTTGCGGATAATAGACTGTCGATCCATCCAATTCAGTTGCGCCGAGGCTCTTACTATTACAATCTAGATTAGGAAAACCGTTGTAATTCGTTGAGCTTCCTCCGTCTTGATTTGGTGCAGGAGGGGTGTAAGTACTAGTGCCTTGAATGCTAAACCCACATGCAGTGTTACCAGTTTTAGCACATGACAAATCGTAGGTTGCGTAAGTGTAGAGATTATCGAAATCTCCATAATAAAGAATTGCATTCACGCTGCCACTTCCAGTGCAGCATTTATGCTGTTGCCACCTAGCATCCAATGTTGATGAAACAGTGAGGGAGAGGGTAGGCAATAACAGAAATGTCACCAAAAGTGGAATGCCCGAAGTTTTTTTTCCGGCGAAAAACATTTTTGGTTCTCCCCACAAAACCAATTCCCAAATTTTGGCCTTTCGATTAACCTCCGAAATCCGCGCTGATGTGTCAAGAAAAAAATCCTTTGAATCGATTTCGAAGAAAAAATACTTGAAACGTAAAAGCTCGAGCGGAAAAGGGGTCCAGAGACCAGCCGTTAGTTCGCTAGACGGTGATCGCGAGAAGTGGAGAAATCACCGTTTTCTCTACTGATTAGGGCCAGAAAAGGGGTCAGGTACCGTTTCTCCCAACTTAAGAAACGGTACCTGGACTCCCTTTTTCGCTACTCGCCGAAACCTTCCATGTGGACGGGGTTGGTGCTTAGGTCGCTCGGAGCATCGGTGTAGATGCCGACGACGCCGAGTTTGCGGGCGATGTCCAAGCAGCTCCGGCGGGGGATCTTAGCCTTTAAGTGCTCGCGGAGGGCCTCGCGGTCGACCTCGGACGGATTGAGATCTTGGGACCGGGCGAGGGCTCCGAGTTGTTGCTTGAGTTGCGGTTCAAGCCGCACGTTGATCCGGTCCATCGGAGAATCCCCTCAGATAGTCGGTCAGACTTTTCAATGCGATGTCTGACACTCTCCGCTTGGGGATTTTCGGGCGTTTCGTCTACGATGTCAACCGGGCGGGAAGACGAGTTCGACCATCGACAGGTCATCGGCGAACTCGTCGATTCCTTGCAAGGCCCGGGCGTGGCCGATCAGTTGGTCCATTGAGGACGCCTCGGCGTTGCCGGCGGCTTCGGTCATGAAGGCGACGAAGTCGCCGAAGGGCCAGGTCTTGCCGTCGGCTCGCTCGATCTCGAAGGCCCCGTCGCTGTAGAGCGAGAGGACGCCGTGATTTTCCACGGCACAACTCGATGTCGCGAAGTCGATCCCGTCCACGGCACCGATCATCGGGCCTTGGGATTCGAGGCTGATCATCCGGGCGCTCGCCGGATCGGGGCCGGTCCAGAGCAGCGCGGGGGGATGGCCGCCCCCGGCGTAGGCGAGTTGCCGGGTGCCTCGGTGGTAGATCCCGTACCAGATCGTGAAGAACAGGCCGTTTTGCTGTTCCATCGGGAAGGCCTTGTTCAAAGCCGTGAGCACCTGGCCGGGTTGTCGGAAGTCGGTTTGCGGGAGCGACTGCGACCGGAGGGCGTTCAAGGCCGATACCGACAGCAAGGCCGCGCCGACGCCGTGGCCGCTGACGTCGAGGAGGTAGAACGCGAAGTGGTCGTCGTCGATCCAGTCGTAGCCGAACGAGTCGCCGCCAAGGTGCGCCGATGGGATGAATCGCCAGTCGGTCCGGATCGGGCCTTTGCGGAGCTTGTCGGGCAAAAGCGAGAAGACGTACTTGGCCGCCTGCGCCACGTCTTTGGCCAGGATCTTCTGGCTCGCCTGGAGCGCCCGATAGGCTTCATTGCGCTGGAGGAGGTTGATATACCCCTTGGAGTGATGGCGAATCCGGGCGAGGAGTTCGAGGCGATCGGGGAGCTTGACGATGTAGTCGTTGGCGCCCAGGCCGAAGGCTTCCGCCTTGATT
>JAABUX010000661.1_pt1 | contig 56853 bp, 46 predicted proteins | sample 5561851 | NCBI WGS metagenome assembly JAABUX01 (sample SAMN10711883, study PRJNA513361) | rock metagenome | isolation source: Antarctica rocks | place: Antarctica: Victoria Land, Richard Nunatak red sandstone | collected 2016-01-03
CCGCATGGAAAGGAGACCGCAACAAGAAGCACGCCAAGGCCGACTGGCAGTTCACCACCGCCGACGCCCGCGTCAAACTGAAGCGTCTCTACCCGACGTTGTGAATGACTCGGGGTACTAGGCCGGTCGTCCTTCATACGCCGCATGGCCGCGCGCGGATCGCTGCGGCGTCGAGAGCGCCATCGGACCGGCCATGTTCTAGTGCATCACGATCTCGACGCGGCGGTTCTGCGCCTCGCGCGTGTTGGGCGCGGTCGGCACCAGCGGGTGGTTCTCGCCGTAGCCGTGGATGTCGATTGCCGCGGCGGGAACGCCGTCCCGCAGCAGCTCGGTCTGCACGGCCTGGGCGCGACGCAGCGACAACGCCTGATTATAGGCTTCGCCACGCGCCCCCGGGAGCGCTGCCGAGCTGTCGGTGTAGCCGTCGACCTCCAGGCGCGTGGTCTGCACACGGGTGGAAGCCTGAGCCGCCTCGGCGATGATACGCCGCGCGCGATCGGAGAGGTCGGCACGATCCCAGTCGAAGAACACCAGGTAGGTGCGCGAAGGTGCCGGCGCGGGTGCCGCCTCCTGGGCGGGTGGGGCAGGCGGCGGTGGCGGTGCCGGATTGAACTCGTAGCGCAGGCCGAACAGCACGGAGTGGTTGTAGTCGGAGGTGATGTCCTGGTTGCCGCGCGAGACGCCGTACGGGCGCGGACCGAACGCCCCGGCCGTGCCGATGCCGTTGCCGGAGAAGCGTTCCGGACCCAGCACCGAGAAGAAGCGGTATTCCGCGGTCATCGAGAGCCCGACGACCCAAGGCACCGGCAGCGACAGGCCGAACATCGCCTGGTAGGCAAGGTTGCCGAAGGTTCCTCCGGTGTTCTGCGCGTAGGGGAGGCTGGACGCGGCATAGTGCGTGTCGAGATGCGTCCAGGCATAGCCGGCGCCGACGCCGACATAGGGGTAGAGCCAGCTCTTGCCGATATCCATGTCGAACAGGGCATTCACCATGCCGCCGTAGTTCTCCTGGTTGCCGCCGGCCTCGCTCGGAAAGCTGGTGCCCCGGAAATGCTGCAGCGTATTGTCGCGGTAGTTGCCTTCGAGCTCGATGCGCACGCCGTTGCCGAAGCCGTAGCCGGCGCTGCCGACTCCGGTATAGCCAACGCCGAAATGATCCCGGCCGGAGGGGAACGCGGGCGACAGGCGCACCGTCTCGTCCTGGAGGAAGTTGGCGCCGCCGCCGAGGCCGACATAGACGCCGGTGACCGGCTGGGCGCGCGCGGCGGAGGCCATCAGGATGCTGCCGGCCAGCAGGAACGGCGTTGCCAGTATGCTTCCGGCCAGCAGTCTCGACATGCGCTCCATCCACCCGTCTCCCATCTGAACCGGCTCGCAGCCCGCGGCTCGGTCCCCGATCCGCCTGTACCGGGTTTTTAAGCCGGTTAGAAGGGCTGTCGCCGCGATGCCGGGTGAGGGGTCGCGTTCTCGCCACACTGCGGCTGCAGCCGCTTCCGGGACCCCGGAAGCCGCCATTCCAGTCTCACGGGCCGCATGCAACTGATACGATATCGTTTCATGCAGCAGTTATTTTTCCGTCAAACTTATCGAAAATGTCCCGATATACACGCGCTTGTGCCGGAAATATCCGCGAGAACCCTTCCAGAGGATGAAAATTACTATGCAGTGCGCACGTGGCTGAGTTGCAAACTTGCAACAGCTCGTAGCGCAATGTGTCCGATGGTTAACTTTGCGGTATCGTCCGATGAACCTCCCGCTAGGTTGGCAACACGAAAGCCGGCCGAGATTTTCGAGCCGTCTTGATCGGTTGCAGATCCGGCCGCGCCCGGACCAGGAGACCATCGACACTATGACAGGCGCTTCGCTCTACACTTTTCGACGCAGCCTTGCCGGGTCCGTCGCCGTGGCGGCGATGCTGGCTGCCGTACCAGCGGCGGCGCAGATCACGGGAGCCAATACCGTCGCGGCACCGAGCCCCGAGACCGGCAACACGGCTTCCGGAACCCCGGGTGCTGGAACCCAGCAGGACATCGTGGTCACCGGGTCGCGCCTGCGCAGCAGCAATGTCACCAGCGAGGCGCCGATCACGGTGGTCACCTCGAAGCAGATCCAGCAGTCAAGTTCGCAGACGGTCGAGGACGTGCTCAGGAAGATACCTTCGATCGGCACCGAAGGTAACTTCTCCACCACCAACAACGGCGCCAACGGCTCGTCCTGCATCGACCTGCGCAACCTCGGCATCGCCAGGACGCTGGTCCTGGTGGACGGGCGGCGTTTCGTCCACACGGCGTACGGGGTCGGCAACGACTGCGTCGACCTCGACACCATCCCCATCAACATCGTCGAGCGCATCGAGATCCTGAAGGACGGCGCATCCACCATCTACGGCGCCGACGCCGTGTCGGGCGTCATCAACATCATCACCAAGAAGAACTTCGTCGGCACCCAGGTCAATCTCAACGGCAACATCACCGCCTCCGGCGACGACAGGCAGGGCGACATCTCCGGCACCACCGGCTTCGACTTCGCGCAGGGGCGCGGCAACGTCGTGGTCACCGGGCGCTACCTCGACCGTGGACCCGTGCTTCAGAGGAACCGCGACTGGGCTGTTCCAGTCGTCGCCACCAGCGACAAGGGTCTCGGTCAGCGCTACGGGTTCGGTTCCGCCGTTCCGGTCGCCGGCCGGTTCTTCGGCGCGAACAGCGGCAGCGACAACACCGTCATCAGCGGCCGGCTGGTGCCGTTCCAGAACGTCTATAACGGCGCGGGCGGCCAGAACCAGAACGTCAACGGCCGCTACGACTACGGCTCGGACTCCTACATCTCGGACCGCCAGAAGCAAGGCAACCTCGCCGGCAACGCGCATTTCGACGTCAACGAGCACCTGACGCTGTACGCGTCGGCCTACTATACCCACAAGGACACGCAGACGCAGCTTTCCGGCCAGCCAGTGACCGGCAACCCGAACAACGGACAGTTGTTCGACATCCCGCAGGGCAACCCGTTCGCCGAGGCCCTGGGCATCAACGAGCCGCTCAGCTCATTCCGACGCACCACCGATTTCGGTGCGCGCGACACCAACACGGGCTCCGACACCTGGCAGGCCACCGCAGGCGCGCGCGGCAACATCACCGGCAACTGGGACTATGACGCGTACTACACCTACGGCTACTCCGACACCACGATCCAGCTCACCAACTCGATAAACTTCACCAAGCTCGAGCAGGAGCAGGGCTTCCAGAGCCTCAATGACGGCAACGTCGATAACGGCATCTACAATCCGGCGGTATGCAATCCCGCCGCGGGCTGCGTGCTGGGCAACGTCTTCGGCGCCGGTTCAACCAGCCGGCAAGCCATCAACTACGCAACGTTCACGGCATCGGCGAACGCGTACTACCAGTTCCGCGACATCGGGGCGACCGTCACCAACAACAAGCTCGTGAACCTGCCTTACGGTCCGATCGGCCTCGCGATCGGCTTCGAGCATCGTGGCGAGCAGGGCGCCTACCATCCCGATCCCATCATCCAGTCTGGCCAGTCGACCGCGTCCGCCGAAGCGCCCACCGGCGGCGGCTTCAACGTGAGCGAGGTGTTCGGCGAGCTCAGCATCCCGATCCTGAAGAACGTGGTCGGGGCGAAGGACCTCTCGGCGGACGTCTCCGGCCGCTGGTCCGACTACAACACGTTCGGCGGCGTCCAGAACTTCAGGGCAGGCCTCAACTGGTCGCCGACGCGGGACATCCGCTTCCGCGCCAATATCGGCACCTCGACACGCCAGCCGGCGATCGTCGAAGCCTTCGGCGGCAACACCCTCAACTTCGAGAACGGCAACGACCCTTGCGCGAACATCAGCGGTTTCGGCGCCCTTGCCGGCGTCGTGAGCGCCAACTGCGCCAGGCAACGCGTTCCGGCCGGCTTCACGCAGAACGGCAGCCAGATCCCGACGATCATCGGCGGCAACGCCAACCTGACCCCGGAATCCGCACGTACCTACACTATCGGCACGGTGCTGACGCCGCGCTGGATACGCAACTTCTCGGCGACGGTCGACTACTACCACACCAAGATCGAGAACCAGATCCAGCAGGTGCCGGTCCAGTTCGTCGAGAACCAGTGCTACACGAGCGTGAACCTGAGCAGCCCACAATGCGCCAACGCCGGCACCCGGAACGCGTCCGGCAACATCCAGTCGGCCTTCGGCCCGTACCAGAACCTGGGCGAGGTCCGCACCAACGGCATCGACTTCGACCTGAACTACCTGGTCAAGCTCGGTGGCGGCCATATCCTGACCTTCACCAACGAGTTGACCGACCTGATCGGCTACACGCAGCAGCTCGTGCCGAACGGCCCGTTCATCAACGTCAAGGGTCGCCTGACCCCGATCAACACCGGCCTGTATCCGTCCGGCTTCCCGGTGCTGCGTGACAACTTCACCGGCACCTACTCGAAGGGCGGCTTCAGCTTCAGCTGGACGGTCCGCTACATCGACGGCATGCAATATAATGACGGTTCGACCGACTACGTTACCGTGACGCCCCCTCTGCGCTTCACCAAGACGAACGAGGTGTTCTACCACGACATCGTCGGCACCTATAACTGGAAGAAGATCCAGTTCATCGCCGGCATCGACAACCTGTTCGACCGGACACCGCCCTTCGTGCTCGATGCTACCGAGAATACCGCCGCGAACGTCTATGACGTGTTCGGCCGGCTGTTCTACGCCAAGCTGCAGGTCCACTTCTGATCCTCGTTCCGGCCGCCCCGTGCGGCCGTGCCGACCAGGGCGCCGCTTCGACCCAGGGGTCGAAGCGGTGTTCCGGTTCAGGACGACGGCGTGATCGTGATAGGACTGGCCGCTGACGCAACAAACGCGTGACCGGAAGGATATTCATGATCAAGCTGTGGCTGCCTGGCGTTCTCCTGATGCTGCCCCTCGCCGTCGCGGGATGCGATGCCGGCCCCTACGACCCGGCCGCGCATTGGCATGTCGATTCCAGCACCGGCAGCATGCTGTCCGGGACCGACACCGGCGCCGACACCAACGGCAGCGTAGGCGGTGCGTCTTTCGCCGGCCATTCCGGCGAGGCCCATACGTCGGGCCACTGATGACGTCGTCGCGGCGGCGCAGGCCGCCGATCTCCTGTTCAGCTCCCTGATAGCGGCGGCAGCTCCCGGATCATCGGCGCGAGCTGGTCGGCATAGGCCCGCCAGCGTCCGACACCGCGTGCGTTGATCGGCTGGCTGACCTGGTCGCGGCTGGCGGTGCTGACCTTCCGGCCCTGCTCATGGAAGCGGGCGCAGGCGGGATCGTAGGGCAGGCCGAGGAAGTCCAGCACGCGACGCAGGGTCGCGTCGAAGTCGCCTACCCAGTCCGAGTGATCGACCACCAGCATCGGCAATGGCAGCGTCGCGCGCCAGTGCCGCAGCAGCCGCTCATGCTGCGCCATCGTCCAGCCGAGGTCGGCGAGGTCGTGCGCGTAGGGATGATGACCGAAGAAACCCTGCTGGAAGATCGAGGCGCCGACGTCGCGCAGGTCGCGCGTGCAGCAGATCACCCGTGCCGCCGGCAGCAGCGTCGCGATGAAGCCGAGATACAAGAAGTTGTCCGGCATCTTGTCGAGGATGACGGTCGCCTCGGGGGCTAGAGCATGCAGCCCGGCGAGGTATTCCGCCGCCGCCGCGGTCAGCGTCGGCTCGTCGAGTGCGGCGGCACGGACCATGGCCGTTTCCGCCCCGGAGGTGCCGGCCAGCCGCTGCAGCGCCTCGCGTATCGCGACGCGTTCGCCCGCCCCATGCACGGCGTGGTGTGCCGCGAGGATATGCTCGGTCAGGCTGGTGCCGGTGCGGGGCAGGCCGACGATGAACACCGGCGCCGCGTCGGTGGTCGCCGCGCGCGGTCCGCCGGCGAGCCGGTCGCCGTCGAAGCTTCGCATGATCGCGCCGACGAAGGCTTCGTGCTGGCTGCGCGAGAAGGGCTGGGCCAGCCGCAGCAGGGCGTGTCCGCGTTGCCAGCAGGCGAACGCCTGCTCGCGCCGGCCTTCCGCGTCGTGCAGCGCCGCCAGCGCGAAATTGGCATTGATCCGGTGTTCCAGCCCGGCGGCGTCGCGGTCCGCGGCCAGCGCGCCGACCCGGTCGGCGCAGGCCGCCGCCGCCCGCCCGTCGCCGGCCTGCCGTGCCAGCAGGCAACCCTGCCAGCACAGCAGGATCTCCGCGTCGCCCACGGGTCGCGCCACCGCCGCCAGTTCCGCCCGCGCCTCGTCGTACTGCCCCAGCTTCGCCAGGGCCTCGATCCGGTGCGCCTGCCAGTGGGCGCGAAAGTGGGCGCGGGGCGCGTCCGCGGGTGGTGCCCCGCGCAGGAGAACGAGCGCACTGGCGGGGTCGCCGTCGAGGAGCAGGCGGCTGGCGAGGTGCAGGCGCGCGATCCCGCAGGCCGGGTCCTGCCGCAGCACGTCGCGCAGGCGCTCCAGCGCCGTCAGCGGCTCGCCGCACAGATGCTCCACCATGGCCAGGTGCGCCGCCGCCGCGGAATCTCCTGGTAGTGCCTCCAGCGCCTGCTGCATCGCCTCCCGCGCGTCGGCAACGTTGCCGAGCCGGAAGCAGATCAGGCCGAGGTCGAGCCAGGCATCCGCGAGCTGCCGCGGATCCGGCGACGCGGCGCCGTCCGCCGCTCCGGATGACCTCAGCGATGCCAGCCGGCTCAGGTGTAGCGCGTGCTGCGCCTCGAGCAGCGCCGGCGCGAGCGAAACGGCGCGCCGTGCGGCGGCGGCGGCGGCGTCGGACCGGCCCAGCTTGAGCAGGGCGCGCGTGAGGTGGATCAGCGGCGCCGGGTCCGCCGGGGCGCGGGTGATGCACGCCTGCAGCGCCGCCTCGGCCTCGTCGAAGCGCCCCGCCGCGTGCAGGGCGATGCCGTGCCACATCGCCGCGATCGGGTCGCCGGGCGCCAGCCGCCGCGCACGCGCGAGGTAGGGCAGTCCCTGGTTGACGGCGCCGGTGCGCACCAGTGCCATCCCGCACAGCCGAAGCAGCGTCGGCTCCGGCGGCGTGCGCGCCAGCAGGGACACCAGCAGCCGTGCCGCGTTCGCGTAGTCGCCGGCCTCGAAGCAGCGGACCGCACGCCCGGCCTCGCCCCCAGCCTCGCCCAACACGGCGCGCGGTCCCTGCACCGGCATGTTCCCAGCCACCATCCGTCTCCTGTCCTCGGCGGGGCGCGTAGCCGCCGCCGCAACGTCCGGTCTCAGATGATCGTCGCTTCGAACGGCGGCGTCAGGTCGGGCGCGTCGAACTCCAGCACCCAAAGGTCCGGATCGCGCCCCACCTGACGCGACACGTAGGCATCCGCGGTCTCCTGGTCTACCGGGTCCGGCCCGGTCGCGCGCATCCAGGCGGCGGCGCCATCCATCCGGCGCACCTGGCTGAGCACCACGATCCGGCCGGCACGGTCGCGCAGCACCGCCAGCACGCCGCCGGCATCCGCGTCGCCACGACGCAGCACCATGCCCGAGCGGCCGAGCTGGTCGGCGCGCCGGACCGCCATGCTGGCCCAGATCCCGGTTTTCAGGCGTGGCTCGTCCATCGTCGTCATCCCTCCGCTGCCAAGCTTCCTGCTCCCGGGCTTCCTGCTCCCAGGCTTCCTGCTCCCAGGCTTCCTACTCCAAGTGCACGTCCAGCGCCGCTTCGTCCGGGACCAGCGCTGCGCGATAGCTCACCACGTCCTCGAGCAGCACGCGCGCCGCGTCCAGGTCGGCATCGCCGCCGATCGCCGCCGGGCAGGCGTTGCGTATCTCCAGGATGCGGGCCACCGGCAGCGGCGCACGCGCGCGTCGGGACTCGCGCACCGCGCGGGCATTGTCCTGCACCCCGTCGGCGAGGTCGGCGAGGGCGCGGTCGATCGCGGCCTGGCCCAGGCTGGTGCAGAGCTGGGGCATCACCCCGAGCCCCTGCAGCGGCCAGCCCAGGGGGGCGATCACCCGGCTCCAGGTGACGAACAGCTCGCCGCCGTCGGGCAGCTGCGCGATCGTCTGCACCAGGCCCTTGCCGAGCGTGGCGCTGCCGACCACCACGGCGCGGCGATGATCGGCCAGCGCGGCCGCCATGATCTCGGCGGCACTCGCGGTGCGGCCATCGACCAGGACCACGATCGGGATGCCGCCGGTGAGATCGCCGCCCTGCACGCTCCAGATGTGGTTCGCCTGCGGACTGCGGCCGCGGGTCACGACCGCGACGCCGTGATCGAGCACCAGCGCCACCGACGTCACCGCCTGCTGCAGCAGGCCGCCGCGATTGCCGCGAAGGTCGAAGATCAGGCCGCGCACGCGGCTCGGCCGGCCGCCGTCGGGTCCCTTCGGCTGCATCGCCTGGTCGAGGAACTGGCTCATCTCCTGGGCGGTGTCGGTGGAGAAGCCGGTCACCCGCAGCACCACGATATCGCCGCTGGAGAAGGCGAACACGGTCTCGGGCGGCACCTGCGCGCGCGTCAGGGTGACGCTCTTCTCGGCGCCGCGACCGGGGGGCGCCACGGCGAGGACGACGCTGCTGCCGTCGGTGCCCTGCAGCCAGCCGGTGATGGTCGCCTCGTCGCGGTTGCGGGTGGAGCGGCCATCGACGGCGAGCAGGCGCATGCCGGCGGAGAGCCCCGCCTGCCAGGCCGGCCCTTCGGCGTTCACCGCGGTGATCAGGACACTTCGCCCGCCACGCACGATGGTGATGCCGGGGCCAGCCTCGGCGCCGTTGCGCGCCGTGCGGTCGGTGATCGCCGGAGCCGGCGCGATGTAGCGCGAATAGGGATCGAGGTGGTTGAATAGCTCGTCGAAGAAGCTCTGGATCAGCGCCTGCTGGCCGGCGTTGCGCAGGAGCGACGAATTGCGCCATGCCGCGTCCGCCATCGCGACGGCCACCTGGGTCCAGCCCACGAGGTCGCCATCCCGGGGTGCCGGTCGCGCCTGCAGCACGCCCTGGGGCGTCACCAGGCGTATCGTGTCGGGATCGGTCTCCAGGGTCATGGAGGGGTCGATGGCGGTCAGGCCGCCGAGGCCCCAGAGGGTGAACTGCCGGTCGCTGTAGGCCTCCAGCGTACGCGGGCCGAGGAAGTTGAGCGCCGTGCCGATCACGCTGTCGACCATGGCCGCATCGATGCCGCCGCCATCCGGCGAACGGAGACCCGGCAGGGGGGCGTCCTGCGGATGCGAGGCCTGCGGCTGCGGGTCCTGCTGCGGGCTCTCCGGCGGGCGCGCCTGGGAGCGCTCCTGGGCGGCACCCGGCTCCGGCAGCCAGAGCAGCACCAGCACCAGGGCTGCCGCGCGCAGACGAACCCGCCAGACCATGCCCCTGGTCCGGATCACGGACGGCGAGCGGTGCCTCCCCGCCGCGGCACCGCCGTGCGAAGGCCGTCCGCCCGGGGGCCGGCCGGGCGGGGGCCAGCCGCGCGAGGCGGCGTCGCCGGCCGCTCGATCGCGAACAGCAGGCCTCCGGTGACGGGAGCCGCCTCCGTCAGCCGCACCTGTACTGCCTGGGTCAGGTGGTAGGACACGTGGGAGCGCCGTCCGGTCAAGGCATGTGCCGTTTCGTCATGTATCCAGAGATCGTCTGGCAGGCTGGAGACCGGAACCAGGCCGCTGGCCCCGGTTTCCGCCAGTGTGACGAAAAGCCCGAAACGGGTCACGCCGGAAATGCGCGCCTCGAAGCTGCCGCCGATTTTGTCCGCCATGTGTGCAGTAATGTAACGTTCTACCGCATCGCGCTCGGCCAGTGCGGCGCGTCGTTCGGTGGCGGTGACGTGCGCGCCGCGCTGCTCGAAGTCCGACGCATCCGCGTGCCGGAGGACGCCTTCCCCTGGCGTGAGCCCGGCGATCAGCGCGCGATGCACCAGCAGGTCGGCGTAGCGCCGGATCGGCGAGGTGAAGTGCGCGTACTCCGGCAACGCGAGACCGAAATGACCGACATTGTCCGGGCTGTATTCCGCCTGGCTCTGCGAGCGGAGCACCATCTCGTTGACCTGCGGCGCGGCCTCGGTCCCCGCCACCCGGCGCAGGATGACATCCAGGTCGGCCGGCCGCAGCTCGCCCGAAGGCTTCAGCGACAGCGCGTCGCCGGAGCCGAGGTCGACCGACGACAGGAAGTCGCGCAGCGCCTCGATCTTCTCCGGCGAGGGCGGCGCGTGCACCCGGTACATGCAGGGCTGGCCCAGGCGGCGCAGCTCCTGCGCGGCGGCGACGTTGGCCAGCACCATGAACTCCTCGATCAGCCGGTGGCTGTCGAGCCGCGGGCGCGGCGCGATCGCGGTGATCCGGCCGTCGGCGTCGATCTCGACGCGGCGCTCGGGCAGGTCGAGATCGAGCGTGCCGCGGCGGACGCGTGCCGCCAGCAGCGACCGGTAGGCGCCATACAGCGCGGGACGCAGTTCGTCCGGCACGCCGTCCAGGCGGGTGCCGGCATCGGTATCGGCGTCCTCGGCCTGCTGCAGCTCCGCATAGGTCAGCCGCGCGGCGCTGCGCATCAGGCCGCGGCCGAAACGGTGCGAGAGCTTGCGGCCGCCGGCGTCGATCACGATCTCGGCGAACAGGCAGCCGCGATTCTCTCCCGGCCGCAGCGAGCACCAGCCGTTGGACAAGGCTTCCGGCAGCATCGGCACCACGCGATCAGGAAAATAGACCGAGTTGCCGCGCTTGTAGGCCTCGGCGTCCAGCGCCGTGCCCGCACGCACGTAGTGCGCGACGTCGGCGATGGCAACCAACAGCCGCCAGCCGCCATCCCCTGCCGGCTCCGCGAACACGGCGTCGTCGAAGTCGCGCGCATCCTCGCCGTCGATGGTGACCAGCGGCACGTGGCGCAGGTCGGTGCGCCCGGACAGGCCGGCCTCGGAGGCCGCCTCCGCCTCCGCCAGCGCCGCGGCCGGGAACACCTGCGGGATGTCGCGGGTATACAGGCAGATCAGGCTGACCGAGCGTGCATCGCCCAGGCGCCCGAGGCGCTCGATCACCCGGGCCGGCTTGAGGCCGTAGCCGAGCGAGGGCAACGGCTCGGCCAGGATGATCTCGTCGGGCTCGGCGTCCATCGTCTCGCCCGGCGGGATGCTCCACTCTGCCTTCTGCCGTCGATCGGTCGGCACCAGCCGGCCGGCCTCGGCCCGTCGCAGGCCGACGCGGGCGTTGGAGCGTGGACCGCCGCCGCCGGGTTCGGGTGCGGGCGCCGGCCGGAACACGCCCAGGATGCGGCCCGGACTGTCCGACAGCCGCTTGATCGTGCGGCCCTCGTAGCGGCCCGGCCTGCCGCCCCCGGCGTTGATCGGGCGCAACCGCGCTAGCACCCGTTCGCCCGGCGCCAGGGCGGGCTGGCCGCGCGGTTCGGGGTGCATCAGGACCATCGGCGGCGCACCCGTGCCCTCCCAGCCGACCGGTCGCGCGATCGGATCGCCCTCCGGATCGGTGCCGGTGACCTGCACCACCATCGCGTCCGCCAGCCGGCCCGGCGCGCGGAACCGCTTCGCGCCGGCGGGCGTGATCTCGCCCGACGCGCCCATCTCGCGCAGCATGTCGCGCAGGGCGGCGCGATGCTCGGGGCCGAGCCCGAAGGCGCGCGCCACCTCGCGCTTGCCGACGCGTCCGCTGGCCTCGGCCACGAAACGTTTCAACACGTCCGGGGTCGGGAGCTGGCCCATCACGCGGCCATCGTCGGTCGCCGGCGGCACCTCGCCGTCCGGCCGCCGCGGCTTCATCTCAGGCGGGCTTCCCGGCCAGCTTGCGCGCCGGCCTGGTGCTCTCCTTGGCCGCCGCCTTGCTCCGCGGCGGCGATGCGGCGGACCTCGCGGCAGGGGTCGTTTTCGCCTTTGCCTTCGCCTTGACGCCCGCCTTGGCTGCGGGCTTCGCCTTCGGCTTGGCGGCGGGCGTCGCCTTCGGTTCAGCAGCGATCTGGGCGACTAGCTTCGGCCTGGCCTTGGGCGGGGTCCTGCCGACGCTCTTCTGGGCGCCCTTCCTGCCGCGCGGCTTCATCGGCTTGCCCTTCTCGGCGAGCAGCGCCACGCCCTCGGCCAGCGTGACGTCCTCCATCAGCTTGTCGCGCGGCAGGTTGGCGATCATCTGGCCGTGCTGGAAATACGGACCGAAGCGTCCCTTCCGCACCATCACCGGCTCGCGGTCCTTGGGATGCTCGCCCAGGCTGCGCACCGAGGCGAGCTTCTTGCCGAGCACGTCCACGGCGCGGTTGATGCCGACCGCCAGCACGTCGTCGTCCTTCTCCAGGGAGGCGAAGATCGCCCCCATCTTCACGTAGGGGCCGAAGCGGCCGATGCCCGCCTCCATCGGCTCGTTGAACTCCGGATGGATGCCGACGATGCGCGGCAGCGACAGCAGCCCCACCGCCTGGTCGAGCGTGATGGTGTCGCCCTCCACCCCGCGCGGCAGCGTCGAACGCCGCGGCTTGGCCTTCTTGTCGTCCGGGTTGGGCTCGCCCTGCTGCACGTAGAGGCCGTAGGGACCGCGCTTGACGGTGATCTCCTCGCCGGTCGCCGGATGGGCGCCGAGCACGCGCTTGCCCTCCTTGAGGGTGTCGCCGCCCTCGCCGTCCTTGCTGTCGACCACTAGTCGGCGGGTGTACTGGCACGCGGGGTAGTTCGAGCAGCCGATGAAGGAGCCATACTTGCCGAGCTTGAGCCCGAGGCGGCCATTACCGCAGGCGGTGCAGCGCCGCGGATCGCCGCCGTCGGCGGGCTCGGGAAAGAAGTGCGGCGCGAGATCGGCGTCGAGCGCGTCGATCACGTCCGAGATCTTGAGGTCCCTGGTCTGCGCGATCGCGTGGCTGAAGTCCTCCCAGAACTTCGACAGCACGTCGCGCCACTCCGCGCGGCCGTCGGAGATGTCGTCCAGGCGCTCCTCCAGCCCGGCGGTGAACTGGGTGTCCACGTAGCGCTCGAAGAAGCTGGTCAGGAAGGCGGTGACCAGCCGGCCGCGGTCCTCGGGGATGAAGCGGCGGTTCTCCAGGCGGACATAGTCGCGGTCGCGCAGCACGGTGAGGATCGAGGCGTAGGTGGAGGGACGGCCGATGCCGATCTCCTCCATCTTCTTGACCAGCGAGGCCTCCGAGAAGCGCGGCGCCGGCTGGGTGAAATGCTGCTCGGCATCGACCTCGCGCCGATCGAGCGGATCGCGCTCGCGCATCGGCGGCAACATGCGGGTGTCGTCCTCGGCGTCGGACCCCGGCCTGCCGTCGTCACGGCTGTCGTCGCGCCCCTCGGTGTAGAGCTTGAGGAAGCCGTTGAAGGCGATGATCGAGCCGGTGGCGCGCAACCTGACCTTGTCGGCCGGCTCGGCGATCTCGACGGTCACCTGGTCCAGCTCCGCGGACTGCATCTGGCTGGCGACGGCACGCTTCCAGATCAGGTCGTAGAGCCGCTTCAGCTCGTCGGACAGGTAGCGCCCCATATCCTCCGGCCGGCGCGCGACGTCGGTCGGACGCACCGCCTCGTGCGCCTCCTGCGCGTTCTTGGCCTTGGCGGAGTATTCGCGCACCGCGGCGGGCAGGTAGTCGGCCCCGAAATTATCGTGGATGTGCGCGCGGATCGCGCTGATCGCCTCGCCGGCGATCTGCACGCCGTCGGTCCGCATATAGGTAATCAGGCCGACGGTCTCGCCGTCGAGCTCGATGCCCTCGTAGAGCTGCTGGGCGGCGCGCATGGTGGCCTGCGCCCCCATGCCGAGCTTGCGGCTGGCCTCTTGCTGCAGCGTCGAGGTGGTGAACGGGGCCGGCGGGTTGCGCTTGACCTTGCGCCGCTCCACCGAGGCGACGCTGTACTCCCCCGCCTCGATGGCGGCTTTCGCCGCCAGCGCCAGGGGTTCCGCGTTGAGGTCGAACTGGTCGAGCTTGCGGCCGTCCAGGTGGGTCAGCCGGGCAGTGAAGGGTGCGCCCGCCGGCGTCAGCAGATGCGTCAGCAGGGTCCAGTATTCGCGCGGCTTGAAGCGCTCGATCTCCGCCTCGCGCTCGCAGATCAGCCGAAGCGCCACCGACTGCACGCGTCCCGCCGAGCGGCTGCCCGGCAGCTTGCGCCACAGCACCGGCGACAGCGTGAAGCCGACCAGGTAGTCCAGCGCCCGGCGCGCGAGGTAGGCCTCGATCAGCGGCTGGTCGAGTTCGCGCGGCCGTCCCATCGCGGTGCGGATGGCGCCCTTGGTGATCTCGTTGAAGGTGACGCGCTGCACGTCGACCCCGCGCAGCAGGTTCTTTTCCTCCAGCATGGCGCGCACGTGCCACGAGATCGCCTCGCCCTCGCGGTCCGGGTCGGTCGCGAGGTAGAGCGTCTTGGCCCCTCGCAGCGCCTTGGCGATGGCCGCGATCTGCCGGTTGCCGCGCTCGTCGGACTGCCAGTCCATCGCGAAGCCTTCGTCGGGCCGCACGCTGCCGTCCTTCGGCGGCAGGTCGCGGACGTGACCGAAGGAGGCCAGGACGGTATAGCCATCGCCCAGGTACTTGTTGATAGTCTTCGCCTTCGCCGGCGATTCGACCACGACGACATCGGTCATTGCGTCTCCGAACAGTGTGACGCCCCGAGCCGGACGTACAGCTTGGCTGGACGTATAGCCTGATGGACGTGTTCAGCCAGCGCCGCAAGTCCCGCCTAGGAAGCGGTGGAGGCTTGTCCCAGGAGGCTGACGCGATTGCCCGGCAGGGATTCGACCCGGCCGCCGAGCTCCAGTTCGGTCAGTACCGCCAGCACGGCGTGCACGGAGAACTGGCAGCGGCGCAACAGATCGTCAACCGGCACCGGTGTCGGCCCGAGCAGTTCGAGCACCTGGCGACGCACGCGGTCGAGCTCGGCCCAGCCTTCCGGGGCGTTGGCGCCCCACCCCATGGCGCTCCAGCCGGGGCTCACCGGCTCCTGGCCTTCCGCGAAGCCGTCCGGTCCGAGCGGCGGCAGGCTCTCCGGCAGCTCGGCGAGGACGTCGGCGGCGCTCTCGGTCAGGTGCGCGCCGTTGCGGATCAGGTTGTTGGAGCCCCTGCAGCGCGGATCGAGCGGCGAGCCGGGCACCGCGAACAGCTCGCGCCCGTAGGTCAGGGTGAGGTCGGCGGTGATCAGGCTGCCCGAGCGCGGCGCCGCCTCGATCACCACGCAGCCGAGCGAGAGGCCGGCGATGATGCGGTTGCGCGGCGGAAAATGCCGGCTCTGCGGCACGGTGCCGAACGGCGCCTCCGCCACCACGGCGCCGCGCCCGGCGATGCGGGCCTGCAGCTCGGCGTGCTCGGCCGGATAGGGGTGGTCCAGGCCGCCGGCGATGCAGGCGACGGTCGGGCCGACATGCAGCGCGCCGCGATGCGCCGCGCCGTCGACGCCGCGCGCCAGGCCGGAGACGATCAGCAGCCCCTTGTCGCCCAGCTCGGCCGCCAGCGCCTCGGCGATGCGCAGGCCGTTCGAGGAGGCATTGCGCGAGCCGACGATGGCCACCGCGCGACGATGCAGCACGGCGATGTCACCGAGCACCGCGAGCGCCGGCGGCGCGTCCGGCAGTTGCGCCAGCAGGGGCGGATAGGCGGCGTCGCCGAGGATCACGAAGTGGCCGCCCATCGCGGTCACGGCGCCGATCTCGTCGTCGATGGCCTGCCTGGACGGGATCTTCGCAGGACCGCTGCGGCCGCCCGCGCTGGCCAGGCCGGGCAGGGCCGCGAGGGCCGCGGCGGCATCGCCGTAGCGATGCATCAGGCGGCGGTAGGTGGCGGGTCCGACCCCGTCGCTGCGTATCAGCCTGAGCCGGACGGCGAGGTCGGTGTCGTTCATGCCTGCCTGCCGATCCGTGGCTCGGTGCCCCTGAGCAGGCGCCCGATGTTGGCGTGATGGCGCAGCAGCACCAGCAGTCCGATGGCGAGTCCGGCCCAGGCAGCCGGCCCGTTCCCCGTCAGGACGAGCAGCAGGATGGGTGCCGCGACCGCGGCGCCGATGCCGCCGGCGGACGAGATCCGGGTCAGCCGCGCGAGCGCGATCCAGAGCGCGCAGCAGACCACCGCCGCCCGCCAGTCAAACGCCAGCGCGATGCCGAGCATGGTCGCGACCCCCTTGCCGCCGGCGAAGCGCAGCCAGACCGGGAAGCAGTGGCCCAGCGCGGCGCAGGCCCCCGCGATGGCGGCCGCGAGCGGGGTCGGCAGGATCGCAGCGCCGATCCAGACCGCGGCGGCGCCTTTCAGCCCGTCGAGCAGCAGGGTGGCGGCGGCGAGCCCCTTGTTGCCGGTGCGCAGGACGTTGGTGGCGCCGATGTTGCCGGAACCGAGCTTGCGTATGTCGCCGAGGCCGGCCGAGGCGGTGAGGATCAGGCCGAACGGGATGCTGCCGATCAGGTAGGCGAGCAACGCGACCAGGGCGAGGTGCAGGCTCATCGGAGCGCTTGCGGTGCGGGGAATGCCTCCGGCGCGGCGAACACCCGCCGGCCGGCCTTCCAGGTGCCGAACACGCGGCCTTCGAGGGCGCGGCCGTCGAACGGCGTGTTCTGCGCGCGTCCGCGCAGGTGCCCGGACTGCACCTGCCAGACCCGTTCCAGGTCGAACAGGCAGAGATCGGCGGCCCCCCCGCGCGCGAGCCGTCCGGCCTCGATGCCGAGCACCCGCGCCGGCCGCGCCGTCATCAGGTCGAGGGCCGCGAGCAGGCTCAGCGTCCCGTCATGCACGCGCGCCAGGGTCACGCCGAGCAGGGTGGTCAGGCCGGCGCCGCCCGAGGCGGCCTGGGCGAACGGCAGCCGCTTGTCGTCCGCGTCGCGCGGCATGTGGTCCGAGGCGATCGCATCGATGGTGCCGTCGGACAGCGCCGCGCAGACCGCGAGCCGGTCGGCCTCCGGACGCAGCGGCGGCGACAGCTTGGCGAAGGTGCGGAAGTCGCCGATCGCGGTCTCGTTCAGGTCGAAATAGGGTGGTGCGGTGTCGCAGGTCACGGCCAGCCCGTCGGACTTCGCCTGCCGGATCAGCGCCAGCGCCGCCGCCGTCGAGACGTGGCCGAAATGCAGTGCGCCGCCGGTCAGGCGGGCCAGGATCAGGTCGCGCGCCACCAGGATCGGCTCGGCCGCGGCCGGGATGCCCGGCAGCCCCAGCCTGGTCGCGAGCTCGCCCTCGGTCGCGCAGCCATGACGTGCCAGCGCCGGGTCCTCGGGATGCTGGATCACCATCGCCCCGAAGCCGCGCGCGTAGGACAGCGCGATACGCATCAGCCGGGTGTCGGCGATGGCGCGGGTGCCGTCGGTGAAGGCCACGGCGCCGGCCTCGCGCAGCAGGCCGAGCTCGGCGAGCTCCTCGCCGCGGCAGCCGCGGGTGATGGCGCCGTAGGGCAGGATGGTGACGCTTCCGGTCTCCTCGCCGCGCGCGCGCAGCAGCCGTACCAGCGCCGGGTCGTCGATCGCCGGCGTGGTGTTGGGCAGCACGGCGAGCGTGGTGATGCCGCCGGACGCGGCGGCCTCCGCGGCGGACGCGATGGTCTCGCGATATTCGTGGCCGGGCTCGCCGACGCTCGCGCGCATGTCGACCAGGCCGGGGCAGAGCACGGCGCCGCCGCCGTCGATCATGGATACGCCGTCGGGAGGCGACGCATCGGACGGCAGGTCGAGGTCCTCGATCACGCCGCCGGACACCAGCAGGCGCCCCGGCCGGTCGAGGCCCGAGGCGGGATCGAGCAGGCGGACATTGTCGAACAACAGCCGTTCCGCCGGGTCGGACAGGCGTTCGCCGAGGGTAAGCGGGGCGGTCATGCGTGGCGGGCTCGCGACAGCCGGTCGAGCACCGCCATGCGCACCGCGACGCCCATCTCGACCTGCTCCTGGATCACGCTCTGCTGGTGGTCGGCGACGGCGCTGTCGATCTCGACGCCGCGGTTCATCGGCCCCGGATGCATCACCAGCGCACCCGGCCTGGCCAGGGCGAGGCGCCTGGCATCGAGGCCGAAGAAGCGGAAATACTCGCGCTCGCTCGGCACCAGGCCGGACTGCATGCGCTCGCGCTGCAGGCGGAGCATCATCACCACGTCGACGTCGCGCAGGCCGGCATCCATGTCGTGGAAAACCTCGACGCCGAGCCGTTCGACCGCCACCGGCATCAGCGTCGGCGGCCCGATGACGCGCACGCGGCTGCCCATCGCGGTCAGCAGGTGGATGTTCGAACGGGCCACCCGGCTGTGGCTGATGTCGCCGCAGATCGCCACCAGCAGGCCTTGCAGCCGGCCGCAGCGGCGGCGTATGGTGAGCGCGTCGAGCAGCGCCTGCGTGGGATGCTCGTGGGTGCCGTCGCCGGCATTGATCACGCTGGCCTCGACCTTCTGGGCGAGCAGGGCAGGGGCGCCGGACTGGGAATGCCGCACCACCAGCAGGTCGGTGCGCATCGCGTTCAGCGTGGACGCGGTGTCGAGCAGGGTCTCGCCCTTGTTCACCGACGAGGTCGAGACCGACATGTTGATCACGTCGGCGCCGAGCCGCTTGCCGGCCAGCTCGAAGCTGGTGCGAGTGCGGGTGGAATCCTCGAAAAAAAGGTTGATCAGCGTGCGTCCGCGCAGCAGGTCGCGCTGCATCTTGCGCTGGCGGTTGAGCAGCACGTAGCTCTCGGCGAGGTCGAGGAACGGCTCGATCCTTGTCGGGTGCATGCCCTGCAGGCCGAGCAGATGGCGGTGGCTGTCGACGCCGTCCTGGCCGCCGAAGAAGCGCTGGCCCTCAGCCATGGCCAGCCGGCGTGGTCGTGCCGGGCAGTTCAGCCATGCGGCGTCCGTTCGGCACGCGAGACGGCGCCGATGCGAGCCAGCGTTTCGTCGCGGCCGAGGGCGGCCAGGGTGCCGTCGATGCCGGGGCTCATGGTGCTCCCGGTCACGGCGGCCCGCAGCGGCTGCGCCACCTGGCCGAGCTTGAGGCCGCGCCGCTCGCTGAAGCGGCGCAGCGCGGCGTCGATCTGGGTCGGATCGAACGGCTCGATCGGCGCCAGTTCGGCGGCGAGGTCGCGCAGCATGACCCGGGCCGCCTCGCTGAGCTGGGTCTGCGCCTTCGGCTCCAGCGGCAACGGCACCGTCCGGGCCAGGAAGGCGGCGCTGTCGGCCAGCTCCACCAGCGTCTTGGCGCGCTCCTTGAGCCCTGGCATCAGCGCCAGGATGCGTGCCTCCGCGGTCGGGTCCAGCACGAGGCCGTCGCGTCCGGCCAGCCGCTGCAGCACGTCGCGGGTCAGGCGGGCATCGTCGGCCTGACGCAGCCAGACGCCGTTCAGGTGGGTCAGCTTGACGTAGTCCATGCGGCTGGGCGAGCGGCCGACGCCGTCCAGGTCGAACAGCTCGACCTGCTCCGCGCGCGACAGGATCTCGGCGTCGCCATGCCCCCAGCCGAGCCGCAGCAGGTAGTTGTTGAGCGCCTCCGGCAGGAAGCCCTGCTCGCGGAACTCGACCACGCTCTGGGCGCCGTGCCGCTTCGACAGCTTGCCGCCGTCCGGGCCGTGGATCAGCGGCAGGTGCGCGAAGCGGGGCCGCTCCCAGCCCATCGCACGGTAGATCTGCGACTGCCGGAAGCTGTTGGTCAGGTGGTCGTCGCCGCGGATGACGTGGGTGATCGCCATGTCGTGGTCGTCCACCACCACCGCGTGCTGGTAGGTCGGCGATCCGTCCGCGCGCAGGATGATCATGTCGTCGAGCTCGACGTTGAGCACGCGGACCTCGCCCTGCACGAGGTCGTCGACGATCGTCTCGCCCTCCTGCGGCGCGCGCAGCCGGATCGTGAACGGCACGCCGGGCGGCGCCTCAGACGGGTCGCGATCGCGCCAGCGGCCGTCATAGCGGGGCGCGCGACCCTCGGCGACGGCCTGCTCGCGCATCGCGCGCAGCTCCTCGGCGGTGCAGTAGCAGCGATAGGCGTGGCCGGCCTCGAGCATCGCGCGCGCGACCTCGGCGTGACGCGCCTGCCGGGCGGACTGATACACCGGCGGCTCGTCCGGGGTCAGGCCCATCCAGTCCATCCCGTCCAGGATCACGTCCACCGCGCGCTGCGTCGAGCGCTCGCGGTCGGTGTCCTCGATGCGAAGCAGGAAGGCACCGCCGTGATGCCGCGCGAACAGGTAGTTGAACAGGGCGGCCCTGGCATTGCCGATATGAAGCAGGCCGGTCGGACTGGGTGCGAAACGCGTGCGGACGCTCATGCGGGCTTCCTAGCATGGGCGGATCGGAAAACCATAGGCGCTCCGCTCGACCGGGCAGGCGCTGCCCGGAAGTCCTGGCGTTCGTTTTGGTAACGACATAGTGTGGCGCCATGGCAGTCCGCGCCGGCATCCTCCCGGCGCCCGGCTCCTCCGGGATCGCGCGGCTCCCGCAGCGCCTCGGTCCGGTGCGCCGGCTGGTGCCGAGGTGGCGTTCGGCGCAGGTCGTGCGCACGGCATCGATGCTGCGCGCGGCGCTGCTGATCGAGCGCGATCGGCTGGCGCTGTGGCTGCCGGTCTGTGTCGGCGCCGGCGACGCCACGTACTTCGCGTGGCGCACCGAGCCTGCCCGCTGGCCCGCGATCGGCTTGGTCCTGACCTGCCTCGCGGTGCTCGGCCTCGCGCGCCGGAGCGAGGCCTGGCGCGTCGCCGCCGCCGCCGTCCTCGCGGTGGCCACCGGCTTCCTGGCCGCCGGGCTGGCCACGGATCGCGCGCCGCCGATGCCGGACCTGCCACGCGTCGCGAGCATCGTGTCCGGACGCATCGGCGCCGTCGAGAGCTTCGCCGACGGCACCCGGCGCGTGACCTTCGAGCGTCCGGCGATCGATGGCGATCCGCCGATGCTTCGGCATCTGCGCGTGCGGCTGCGCGCCGACGACGTCCAGGCGGTCGCCGTCGGCGGCGTCATCACGCTGCGCGCCATGCTGCGCGCACCGGCGCCGCCCGGCCGGGCGATGCCGTCGATGGCGGCGCCGGCAGCCCCGGCCTCGCGGGCCGCCTCGCGAGCAGGTGGCAGGGCCTGCGCGAGGCGATCGCGGCCCGCATCATGGCGACCCTGCCCGGGCCGCGCGGCGCCATCGCCGCGACGCTGCTGACCGGGATTAGCAGCGCCATCCCGGCTGCCGACCGCGCCGCCTTCGCGGTATCCGGGCTGGCCCATCTGCTGGCGGTGGCGGGGCTGCACCTGGGCATCGTCATGGGCCTGACGATGGGCGCCCTGCGCATGCTGCTGGCACTGTGGGAGTATGCCGCCCTGCGCCTGCCGACGCGCCAGGTGGCCGCCGTCGCGGCACTGGGTGCCGGTACGTTCTACATGGCCCTGACCGGCATGCACCTGCCGACCGTGCGCAGCCTGGCGATGGCGACGCTCGGGGTGCTGGCGCTGCTGCTCGGGCGCCGCGCGCTGTCGATGCGCGGGCTGGGGGTCGCCGCCCTGGTCGTGCTGCTGTGGGCGCCGGAGTCGCTGCTCGAGGTATCGTTCCAGATGAGCTTCGCCGCCGTGCTGGCGTTGATCGCCGGCTACGAGGCGCTACGGCCGGTGGATGACCCGGATGTATGGCAACGGCGGCTGGCATCGCCGGATCGGGCTGCACGCCGCGGCCCTGTTCCTGACCAGCCTGCTCGCCGGCGCCGCATCGACGCCCTATGCCGCCTACCATTTCGGCCACATCCAATTCTATTTCGTGCTCGCCAACCTGCTCGCGGTGCCGATGACCGCACTCTGGGTGATGCCGGAGGGGCTGCTCTCGCTGGCGCTGATGCCGTTCGGCCTGGAGCGGCTGGCGCTGCTGCCGATGGGCTGGGGGATCGGCGTGATCCTGTGGCTCGCGCGCCACGTGGCGGCGTTGCCGGCGGCCAGCGTGGCGGTCCGGGCGATGCCGCTCTGGGTCCTGGCGGTGACCTCGCTCGGCCTGATCTGGCTCTGCCTGCGTCGCGGCCGCTCGCGGCTGCTCGGCCTGCTGCCGCTCGGTGCCGCGCTGCTCGTGCCATGGCTGTGCCCGCCGCCCGACCTGCTGGTGTCGCCGGATGCACGGCTGATCGCGATACGGACAGCATCGCCCGCCGGAAGCTGGCTGATCCTGGAGGAAGGCGCCGGGGCCAGCCCGATCACCTTGTCCGACTGGCGCCAGAGCCTGGCGATCGAGATGCCGCTCGCCTACATGCCGGAGAGCGGCCGGGACGGGCCGGTCTTCTGCGATGCCTCGACGTGCCGGATCGTGCTGCGCGGGCAGACGGTGCTGCTGCTGCGCGAGCACGGGCGCGGCTCCGGTCGCGCCAAGGCGGGTGGCGCAGCCGCCCCGCCCATGGCCGGGACCGGCTGCGCCAAGCTGGCGCTGCTGCTCTCGCCGGCGCCGGCGCGGGGCATCTGCCGCGGCCGGCCGCTCATCGACCGTTTCACGGTCTGGCGGGAAGGCGCGCAGGCGGTCTGGATCGGGTCCGGCGGCGTGCGCGTGCGCTCGGATCGCGACGATCGCGGCCTGCGGCCCTGGATCCCGGTTCCCGGCAAGCGGCGGGTGCCGGCGCTGCCGATGGCGCGGACCGAGTAGGATCAGGCGCCCGCGGCGGGCTCGCCCTGCTTGTCGGGGTAACGGCACCAGGGGGCGGCGGTACAGCGCCAGCATTCCGGCCGTCGCGCCTTGCAGACGTAGCGCCCGTGCAGGATCAGCCAGTGATGCGCCGGGCGCAGCATGGTGGCGGGGATGCGGGCCACCAACTGGTCCTCCACCGCGCGTGGGGTTGCGCCCGGCGCCAGGCCGGTGCGGTTGCCGAGCCGGAAGATGTGCGTGTCCACGGCCATCGTGCTTTCGCCGAAAGCCACGTTCAGCACCACGTTGGCGGTCTTGCGCCCGATGCCGGGCAGCGCCTCCAGCGATTCACGGTCGGAGGGCACCTGGGCCTCGTGCCGGGCGACGAGCTGCGCGCTCAGGGCGGCGACGTTGCGTGCCTTCGCCCGCCACAGGCCGATGCTGCGGATATGGCGGGCGATGCCCTCCTCGCCGAGCCGCGCCATCGATCGCGGGTCCGGCGCCTCGGCGAACAGCCCGACCGTGGCCTTGTTGACCGAGGCGTCGGTCGCCTGCGCCGACAGCACCACCGAGACCAGCAGCGTGAACGGATCGGTGTAGGTCAGCTCGGTCTGCGCTTCGGGGTTGGCCGCCGCGATCGCCCTGATGAACTGCTCGGCATCCTCGCGCGGCATCGCCGGCACTGGGACTGGCGCCTGGGCTGGCGCGATCGGGGCTGGCACGATCGGGGAGGGTGCGGCGGCTTTGCGGGGCATACGCCCTTTTGCTCGGGCTGCCGCCGCCTTGTCTATGGCGGCAGGCGATAATCGCTCCCATGTGGGCGGGATGCCGAGCGCAGATGCACCGTTGTTCGAGACCCGGATCGTTGCTCACCGCAGCCTGTCGGCGCGCGGCCTGCGCAACGTGATCCTGCTGCTGACGCTGGCGAGCCTGCTGATCGGCACGCTGCTGTGGTCGCTCGGTGCCTGGCCGGTGCCGGGTTTATGCGGCGTCGAGGTGCTGGCCGCCTGCCTGCTGCTGCGTCGCAACGCCCGTGGCGGACAGGCGTCGGAAGCCATCACGCTGCTTTCGCACGTGCTTCTGCTGCACCGGACCGACACGCGAGGCCGGGCTCGCGAGACGCGGCTGTCCCCGTTCTGGCTCAGGGTCGAGTTGCTGGACCGGCCGGCGGCGCCGGTGCGGGTTCGGCTGGTCGGACACGGCGTCGACGAGGAGGTGGGCGCCCTTCTCGGCGAAAATGCCCGCCGGGCGCTGGCGGATGCGTTGCGCGCCGCGCTGCGCCGGTGCAACTCGCCCCGCTTCGACAACCCTCAGCTGAGGGACTGAGGGAAAAACTCTACCGGCGCGAGAAATGTCTTTACCTTATCGTAACCTTAACGTAAAAATATCGTGTTGCGTCCAACGAAGAGTCTAGAGGCTCATTAGGGCAGAATGTCCATAACCGGTTCGCCGCGCGATGAAATCCTGTTCCTGACCGTCGTTCTGTGCGGCGTCGCCTGCGTCGGCGGCTACCTGGTGACCTTCGCCCTCAGCCGACGCCTCGTCGAGAGTTCCGCCCGCCCGGTGATCGGCCTCGCCGAACTGGTCAAGCCGCTCGCCTGCGGCATGCTGATTGGCCTGGTGATCCTGGTCTGCCGCCTGACCGAGGCGGCCGGCCATACCCGGACCGCCCTGCAGGCGGCGCCGCAGCTCTCCGTCCTGTTGTCCGCCCTGCTCTCGGTCGGCCTCATCGGCGTCTGCGGCGGTGGCTGGAGCGCCCGGCTGCGCGCCGGCCGCACCCCGATCGCCGCGGCCGATCTGGTCAGGCGTCTCTGCGTCGCCGGCAACACCCATGAGGACGCCACCGCACGGATCGCGGTTCGAATCGCGCTGGCGGCGGGCTACGATCCGGCCGGTGCCAGCGACCTGCTGGCGGCGGCTTCGCTGCACGATGTCGGTCATGCCGGGATCCCCAACGCGATCCTGGACAAGGGCGATCGGCTGGACGCCGCCGAGCGGCGCGTGCTGCAGAACCATACCCGCATCGGTCATCGCATGCTCGCGCGCAGCCACGAGCCGATGCTCGACCTCGCCGCCGACATCGCCCTGCATCATCACGAGCGGTGGGACGGCGGCGGCTATCCGGCCGGCCTCGCCGGGGAGGGCATCCCGCTGACCAGCCGCGCCATGGCGCTGGCGGAATCGTTCGACCGGCTGCTGCGCGCGCGGGACGCGCCGGTCGCGGCACTCGCCAATTCGGCAGCCGGCAGCGCGGCACCCGAGGATGACGCGCCGGAACAGGAGGCGCTCGACGAGGCCGCCCGCTGGATGCGGCAGGACGCCGGCGCACGCTTCGACCCGCGGCTGGTGACGCTGCTGCTCGCCGACCTGGCCGGCATGGCAGCAGCCAGGGGCCCGAGGCCCATCGCCGCGCGTGCTCCCGCTGGCCGCTCCCTGCCTGCCTGGCATCGTCCGGGCCGTTTCCGTCCGGTGCCCGGCGGCGCCGCCACCTGAGCCGCCGCTGGCGGGCGACCGCCGGGGTTCGGCAATGATTGGCCGCCGCCAGCACTTCCTGTAGAGAGTGCGCTTCAGATCCAGTCCGCATTCCGCAACAGGAGGCCGGCCGCCTGCACGGCTGGCCGCGACGATCGAGCTTGACCACGACACCCCCGCAACGCCGGGCCGGCAGCGGCAGCTTCGGCGCCGTGCTCCGCTTCCTGTTCCGCCAGTGGCGCCGCAACCCGCGGTTCCTGCTGACGGTGGCGGCCGGCATGACCTTGGCCACCGGCACCGACGTCGTGACCCCGATCCTGGCCGGCCGGCTGGTCGACGTGGTGACGAACCACCGGGCGCTGTCGCAGGCCGCGATCCTGCTCGGCGGCCTGACCGGGCTCGGCATCGTCGCCGTGCTCGGCCGCCGCGCGGGCTATATCGGCATCACCCGGCTGACCCTGCGCATCATGAACGACGTGGCGCTCGAGGCCTTCTGGCGGGTGCAGCGTTTCTCCACCGACTGGCACGCCAACAGCTTCGCCGGCTCGACGGTGAGACGCGTCACACGCGGGATGTGGGCGCTCGACACGCTGAACGACACCCTGCTGCTGCTGCTGCTGCCGGAACTCGTGGTCCTGGTCGGCACCACGCTGGTGCTGGCGCTGCGCTGGCCGCTGATGGGGCTGCTGCTGGGCGTGTGCGCCGCGACCTTCGCGGTCATCTCGTGCCTGCTCACCCTGCGCTACGTCGCGCCGTCGGCCCGGCAGTCCAACCGCTGGGACACGCGCATGGGCGCCGCCCTGGCCGACGCGATCACCTGCAACGCGGTGGTCAAGGCGTTCGGCGCGGAAGCACGCGAGGACACCCGCTTGGCGCGCGTGCTGCGGCGCTGGAGCGGGCGCACCGCCAGCACCTGGATACGCGGCACCAACAGCGGTAACATCCAGGGGCTGTGCCTGCTGGTCCTGCGCATCGTGGTGGTGGGCGCCGCCCTGCTGCTCTGGCGCGCCGGCCGCGCCGGGCCGGGCGACATCGCCTACGTGCTGACGCTGGTGTTCCTGGTGCAGGGCTACCTGCGCGACATCGGCCAGCAGGTCAGCCAGCTGCAGCGTTCGGTCAACGAGATGGAGGAACTGGTGGCGATGTTCGCCGAGCCGATCGGCGTGGCCGACCGCCCGGGTGCTGCGGCCATCGCCATCGACAGCGGCGCGGTGCGCTTCGAGCATGTCACGTTCCAGTACGGCGCGCATCCGATGCCGCTGTTCCGTGACCTCTCGATCGACATCCCCGCCGGCAGCCGTGTCGCCCTGGTCGGCCCTTCCGGCTCGGGCAAGACCACGCTGACCAAGCTGCTGCAGCGGCTCTACGACGTGCAGGAAGGCCGCATCCTGATCGATGGCCAGGACATCGCCGGCGTGCGCCAGGAGAGCCTGCGCGCGCAGATCGCGATCGTGCCGCAGGAGCCGACGCTGTTCCACCGCTCGCTGGCCGAGAACATCGCCTATGCCCGGCCCGGCGCCAGCGACGCCGAGGTCAGGCGCGCCGCTGCCCTGGCGAACGCGGACGGCTTCATTGCCCGGCTGCCGGAGGGCTACGCGACCCTGGTCGGCGAGCGTGGGGTCAAGCTGTCCGGCGGCGAGCGCCAGCGCGTCGCGATCGCCCGCGCGTTCCTGGCCGACAGCCGCGTCCTGATCCTGGACGAGGCGACCTCCAGCCTGGATTCCGAGTCCGAGGCGCTGGTGCAGGAGGCGATGGAGCGGCTGATGGTGGGACGCACGGTGATCGTGATCGCGCACCGCCTGTCCACCGTGGTCTCGCTCGACCGCATCCTGGTGTTCGCGCACGGGCAACTGGTCGAGGATGGCAGCCACCGCGCCCTGCTGACCCAGCCCGAAGGCCTCTACCGCCGTCTGTTCGAGCGGCAGGCGCTGGGGCTCGCGGCGGAGTAGGCCCGGCCGTCGCTCACGCCTCGGTCAGGTCCGGCTTGTTCCGCTCCGGGGCTGCCTCGGGTTCCGCGCCAGGCCGAGCCTCCGCGGTCAGCGCGGTGCCGGCGGAGGCGAGCACGATGCACAGGATGGCGAGCCAGCGGGACAGGGAGAGCCGTTCGCCCAGCAGCATGAGGCCGGACAGGGCGGCCAGGGCCGGATCCAGGCTCATCAGGATGCCGAACGAGCGCATGCTGATCCGACGCATCGCCGCCATCTCCAGCGAACACGGCAGCGCGCTGGACAGGATCGCGACCAGCACGGCCTCGAGCAGACGCACCGGATCGCGTACCGCCGGCAGCATGGCAGGCAGGCAGAAGGGCACCACCGCCAGGCAGGCGACGGCCATGCCGAGCGCGGTGACGTGACCGCCGGCGACCCGCTGGCCGACGCGCTGGCCGAAGACGATGTAGAGCGCCCAGAACAGGCCCGCGCCGAGAGCCAGCGCCGCCCCGACCGGATCGATCCGGTGCAGCGATGTCGTCGGGTCGAGCAGCAGCACCAGCCCGCCGACCACGAGTGCCGCCCATAGCAGGTCGAGCAGCCGGCGCGACCCGATGAAGGCGAGGGCCAGCGGCCCGGTGAACTCGATCGCGACCGCGGCGCCGAGCGGCAGCCGGGCGAGGGAGAGATAGAACAGCAGGTTCATGATCCCCAGCGCCAGGCCGTACGGCACGATGACGCGCAGCGCGGCGGCCTCCGGCAGCCGCCGCCACGGCCGCCACATCACCAGCAGCACCAGCAGCGACAGCGAGATGCGCAGGCCTGTCGTACCGGTTGCGCCGAATACCGGGAACAGCGACTTGGCGATGGATGCGCCGATCTGGAACGACGCCATCCCGCCGACCAGCACCGGCACCGCCAGCAGCCGCCGGCGGGATCCTGCCTCGCGGTGGGCCACGTTCTAGCTGACGGGTATGGCGCAGGACGCGAACGAGGCCGCCAGTATCGAGTAGATCGGTTGCTTGAAGCCGACGCCCTGGCTCGGTAGATCCGCCAGCCGCAGCCATTTCCAGGCGTCGAACTCGGGATGCGGGTCCAGGTCGAGGCGGATGTCGCTATCGGCGCCGGAGAAGCGCAGTGCGAACCAGCGCTGGCGCTGGCCGCGGTAGCGACCCCCCAGCACGCGGCCGAGCAGGTGCGGCGGCAGGTCGTAGGAGAGCCATTCCGGATGCTCGGCGATGATCTCGGCGCTGTCGGTGCCGATCTCCTCGCGCAACTCGCGCAGCACGGCGACGCGCGGGTCCTCGGCGGCGTCGATGCCGCCCTGCGGCAGTTGCCAGATGCTCGGGCTGCCTGCGGAAATGCTGGCGGCGCCTGGGGGGCCGCGCTGATCGATCCTTCTCGCGACCAGCACCAGGCCGTCGCGGTTGAACAGGGCCGCGCCGACGTTGGGGCGATAGGGCAGGCTGGCAAACTCGTCGGCGATCATCGCGCGCTCCTCATGGCAGGCTCCGGCGCGCAGGCTCCGGCACAGGACGAACCAGGCTGCTGACCGGCACCAGCACCAGCCCGCGGGAGGGCAGGGCGCGCGCCCAGTCGGCGAGGCGCCGGATCGTGACCGGATATAGCGGGCCCGCGACGCCGATGGCGCTGCCCCTGCTGCCGGCGATCTGTTCCAGATGGGCGAGCTGCCTGTCAATGTCGGCCGCAGCAGGCGGGTCGTCCAGACGCAGGTCGGCGCCCACGCCGGCGATCCCGCCCGGGAGCGGATCGTCCGGGGTGGCGTCCAGGTAGAACAGGCCGCGCCGCGCCAGCGCGTGCGCCACGTCCGCGAACTGCGGCGAGCTCGCGAAGCCCTGGCCGTCGAGCCCGGAGAAGGCGTTGGTGACGCCCGCGTAGCCCTCGACGCGCGATAGCGACCATAGCAGCCGGGCCATGTTCTCGGCGGTGTCCACGCGCGCGGTGAGTGCCTTGGCGCCCTCGTCGTCGAACGGCGCGCTGGCGGGTTCCATCGGCAGCGAGAGCAGCAGCTCGTGCCCTGCCTTGCGCGCGGCATCGAGTATGGCGCCAGGTTCGACCGCGTAGGGGGAGACCGCCAGGCTGACAGCGCCCGGAAGCTGGTCGATCGCATCCAGGCTGTTGGCGGCCGAAAGTCCGATGCCCTCCAGCAGGATCGAGATGCGCTTCGCACCGCGCGGAAGCACCGGTACGCGGGCCGCATAGAACAGGCGGGCCTCGCGGCCGTCGCTCGCGATGCGCGGCAGCATCATGCCGGTGCCGGCCATGGGCTCCAGCAGCGCGGCCGCCGGGACGGGGATATCGAGGCGGTCCCTTGCCGGCGGCGGCTCCTGCCTGACCGGGTGTGTCGGTGTCGCGACAGCCAGCGCTTCGGGATGCGGCCCGGTGGCGGTCGGGGTCCGCGCGTCCCGAACGACGGCCCTCGGAGCCGCCACCCGGAGCGGCGGACCGAGCCATTGCAGCGTCGTGGCCATGCCTTCCGCGGCGAGCACGACGACCGCCCACAGCGCCACCAGCGCGCGTCCTGCCCGCGAGGCGGGAAGCGGCACGCGGCGCAGCAGCGGTCCCGTTACGCTCCGTGCCGTCGCGGCCGGAGCGGAAGGGCCGCCGGGCGGCGCCGGCGGTTCAGGGCGTTCCGGCGTGCTGGCGTCCGGAGATCATCGCCTGGATGACCTTCAGCCCTTGCTGAAGCTGGAAGTCGGTGGAGGGCTTGGTCAGGTCGAACTTGGGCCAGTTGGCGGGCGGCTTGTCCGGGATGCTCTTGGCGATCGCCGGCATGTCGTTGCGCGCGGGAGCGCTGCCCTGAGTGCCGCCCTGGTTCTTGATGATGTGGTCCAGATCGGCCTCGCGCGGCATGAAGCGCGACAGGTCGTCGCGGTCTTCCTGGACCGCGATGTCCGGCGTGATGCCCAGGCCCTGGATCGAGCGTCCGGACGGCGTGTAGTAGCGGGCCGTGGTCAGGCGGATCGCGCCGTTGCCGGGGATCGGGATCACGGTCTGCACCGAGCCCTTGCCGAACGAGCGCTCGCCCAGCGTGATCGAGCGCTGATGGTCCTGCAGCGCGCCGGCGACGATCTCGCTGGCCGAAGCGGAGCCCTGGTTGATCAGCACCACGAGCGGCGCGCCGTCGGTGATGTCGGTGCCGTGCGCGTCGTTTCGCATGCTCTCCTCGGGATGGCGTGCCCGTGTGGAGAGCACGGCGCCGGAGACGATGAAGTCGTCGCAGACATCGATCGCCTGGTCGAGCAGGCCGCCCGGGTTGTTGCGCAGGTCCAGGATCAGGCCAGCCAGCTTGCCGCCGCCCTTGGCGTTAGCCTGGGCGCTCAGCTTCGCGTACGCCGCGCGCAGTCCCGGGTCGGTCTCCTCGTTGAACTGCGAGATGCGGATATAGCCGATCCTGCCGTAGAGCGCCTGCTTGATGACCTGGATGTGGATGATCTCGCGGGTCATGGTGAGGTCGAACGGCTTGTCGACGCCCGGCCGCTTGATCCCCAGCGTGATCGCCGAGCCGGGGGCGCCGCGCATCCGCTCGACCGCATCGTTGAGTGAGATCCCGTCCATGCTCTTGGAGTTGATCGACAGGATCAGGTCGCCCGACTTCATGCCCGCCTTGGTCGCCGGGGTGCCGTCCATCGGCGTGATCACCTTGATCAGCCCGTCCTCGCCGGTGACTTCCAGGCCGAGGCCGCCGAACTCGCCCTTGGTCTGCACCTGCATATCGGCGAACTGCTTCTCGGTCATGTAGGCGCTGTGCGGGTCGAGCCCGGAAAGCATGCCGTTCAGCGAGTTGGTGATCAGGGTGCGGTCGGTGACCGGCTCGACATAGTCGGCCCGGACGCGCTCGAACACGTCGCCGAACAGGGTCAGCAGCCGATAGGTCTCGGCGTGGCTCGGTGTCTTGGCATCATCGGCCAGGGCAGGCATGACGAAGCCCAGCCCGCGATGAGAAATCAACCGCCCAAGGTCGGGGCCTGCCGCTATGCCGGCGATGAAGGCCGTGCCGAGCAGCAGGCCAGTGCGCAACTTCATGCCGTGTCATCTCCCGGTCGCCGCGCGCCCGCCGCGGTCATGATCCCGCCTGCATATGGTCTGGCAGGACGGTCGTTTCCAAGCTTCTAATCCTAGATTACCTACCGGAGCCAGATTACTTATCGGAGAAGAATCGAACGCTCCGACGCGGCCGGATGCCTCGCTCAGGAGCCGCCACGCAGGAACCCGCGCGGGTCGATCGCCTCGCTGCCGTGACGCAACTGCACATAGAGCGACGGGTGTGCGCCGGACGGGAGGCGCCAGTCCGGCATGCGTCCGACCGCGACGCCCCTGGCCAGTCTCTGGCCGACCGCGACGTCGAGCCGTTCGAGGCCCGCCAGCACGAACCGGTAGCCGTGCCCGCAATCCACGATCAGCATCTGGCCGTAGGAGCGGAACGGCCCGGCGAAATCGATGCGCCCGTCGCAGGGCGCGCTGACCACCGCCAGCGCGGGCGGCGCATAGGTCACGCCGGTGGCCGGCCCGGATTCCGTGCTCGCGCCCCAGCCCTGCACCTGTCGTCCGGCCACCGGCGCCGCGAGCGAGGCGCCCGGAGCGAGGCCCGGTCCCGCGCCGGACGACACGGCGGCGGCGTCGGCGCGTGCCGCCCGCGCGGCCGCCGGCCTGCGCGCCCGTGCCGCCGCCGCCGCCTCGCGCTGAAAACGGCCTTCCGCCTCGCCCTGCGCCGCCTCTATGCGCGCCACCGCATCCTGCAGGCCGGAGGCCCGGGAAGCCGAGGCGGCGGCCTGGCGTGAGGCGTCGTCGGCGGCCTTCCGGGACGCGCGCTGCGCCGCCGCGGCCTGCTCGGCCTGCGACGCGACCGCCTGGCCGCGTGCGGCCTGCTCGCGGCGCAGTGCCGCGAAGGTGTCATCCTCCGCCTGCAGCGATGCCGCGAGGCGCGCCAGGTCGAGCTGGCGCGCCCGGATCGCCTCGGCGCGTGCCTCGATCTGCGCGCCGAGCCCGCGCAGCACCATCAGGCCGGTGAGCGCATCCGCAGGGCTGGTCGATGCGCTCAGCAGCGTCTCGGCCGGATAGAGCGAGAGGCGTTCGATCAGCGGCAGCATCGGGGCGAGGGCAGCGGCGTCGCGGGCCAGCTCGCTCCGCAGCGCCTGCCGACGTGCGTCCAGCGCCTCGATCCTCGACTGCGTGCCCGCGGCCTGCGCCTCGATGTCGCGCAGGCGCTCGACGGCGCCGCGCGCCTGCGCCGAGAGCGCTGTCGCGCGGACGCGATCCTCGTCGGCCTGGGCCGCGGCGAGACGTTGCGCCGCGAGATCGTCGGCCCGCCTTGCCTGTGCTGCCAGCAGGCGCTGCCGGGCCTGCGTGGCTCGCACCGCCGAGGCGCCATGCAGGCTGGCGCCGTGCGGGCCGCGGGCTCGATGCTGCGGCCTCGCGTCGGCGGCGCCCCCGAACAGGATGCAGGCCAGGAGCAGCCGGGTCAGCAGCCGGGTCCGCAGCCCGTCCGCCTCAGGCCAGGACCGTCCGCGGCGTGGCGATCGGCGCGAGCAGGGACCGCCCGGTCATCAGCGCGGGTTGCTGCAGGCCCATCAGCGCCAGCAGGGTCGGCGAGAGATCGGCGAGCCGGCCGTCGGACAGCGTCGCGCCCGGCATGCCGGAGAGCAGCACCGGCACCACGTTGAGGGTGTGCGCGGTATGCGCCACGCCGGTGTCCGGATCGCGCATGGTCTCGCAGTTGCCATGGTCGGCGGTGGCGATCAGCAGGCCGCCGACGGCGTCGAGCGCATCGGCGATGCGGCCGAGGCCAACATCGACGGTCTCCACCGCCCGGATGGCGGCGGCGAGGTTGCCGGTGTGGCCGACCATGTCGGGGTTGGCGAAGTTCAGCACGATCAGGTCGTACTGGCCGGACCCGATCGCCTCCACCGCGCGATCGGTGAGTTCGGCCGCCGACATCTCCGGCTGCAGGTCGTAGGTCGCGACCTTGGGCGAGGGCACCATGATGCGGTCCTCTCCCGGCAGCACCGCCTCGCGGCCGCCATTCATGAAGTAGGTGACGTGGGGGTATTTTTCGGTCTCCGCCATGCGCAACTGCCTGCGGCCGGCGGCGGAGACCACCTCGCCGAGCAGGTCGTCCAGGCTCTGCGGCGGGAACAGCACCTCGATGCGCCCGGCGAGGCGGTCGCTGTAGCGGGTCATGCCGACGGCGCAGGCGAACCGCACGGTCCGGCTCCGGGTGAAGCCCGCGAAGTCTGGGTCGAGCAGGGCGTCGTAGAGCTGGCGGATGCGATCGGAGCGGAAGTTGAACGACAGCAGGCCGTCGCCGTCGCGCATGCCGCCGTAGTCGCCGATCACGGTCGGCGGCACGAACTCATCGTTGACGCCGGCCTCGTACGAGGCGGCCAGCACCGCGTCCGGGTCGGCGGCGCGGAACGGGCCATCGCCGTCGACGATCGCGTCGTAGGCCGTCCGGACACGGTCCCAGCGCTGATCGCGGTCCATCGCGAAGTAGCGGCCGGAGACGGTGGCGATGGTCACCGCTGCCGGCAATCCGGCGCGCAGGCGGGCGAGGTAGTCGCGCGCCGAGCGCGGCGGCGTGTCGCGGCCGTCGGTGAAGACGTGCAGGGCAACCGGCACGCCGGCTTCGGTCAGGATATGCGCCATCGCGACCGCGTGGTCCTGGTGGGCATGCACGCCGCCGGGTGAGGCCAGGCCCATCAGGTGGCAGGTGCCGCCGGTCCGCAGCAGCGCCTCGATGAGCTGGCGCATGGCCGGAAGGGCGGCGATGGCGCCGGTCTCGATCGACGTGAAGATGCGCGGCAGCTCCTGCATCACCACGCGGCCGGCGCCAATGTTCAGGTGTCCGACCTCGGAGTTGCCCATCTGCCCGTCCGGCAGGCCGACGTCGTGCCCGCAGGTGCGCAGGAATGCGTGCGGCCCCTGCGCCCAGAGGCGATCGAAGCGAGGGGTGTCGGCCAGGTTGACCGCGTTGTCCGCGTCGTTCTCGCGCCAGCCGAAGCCGTCCATGATGACCAGCATCACCGGCCGGCGATGTTGCTCCGATACGGTATGCGCTGACATCGAACGGCATGCTCCCTGACTGTCCGTCAGGCGAGCATGCCACCGATCTGGCGGCCTGTCAGGCGAGGCCCGACTGGCTGATCGTCACGAACCCGGCTGGTCAGAAAGAGTTCGGCAGCGGCGGCGGGACGGGGTCGTTCGGACCGGTGCTGCCGCCGGTCGACGGCGGATCGCTGGCCGGGAAGGTGTCCTCGACGGCGTCGTCGTGCTTCATCTCGTCTTCCAGCTCGTCGTCTTTCGGCTTCTGGGTGGTATCTGACATGGGATGCCTCCTGGCAGGTGACCTGTCTCTAAAGCGGGGAGGCCATGCTAGGTTTCCCGCGCCCCGATCCCATCTGGAAAGCCGGCCCATCCCGAAAACCGGATCGGCAACAGGAGACGACGCATGAGCAGCCATTCCAGCAAGACCTCCGGCGACGACGTCTGGCGCGACAAGCTCACGCCCGAGCAGTTCCGCGTGCTGCGCGAGCATGGCACCGAGCGGCCCGGCGCCAGCCCGCTGAACTACGAGAAGCGCGACGGCCTGTTCCACTGCGCGGCCTGCGACACGGCGCTGTTCCGCTCGGACACCAGGTACGAGAGCGGCAGCGGCTGGCCCTCGTTCTTCGCGCCGATCGAGGGCGCGGTCGAGACCCAGGAGGACAACAGCCTGTTCATGCGCCGGGTCGAGGTGCATTGCGCCAAGTGTAAGGGTCATCTCGGCCACCTGTTCCCCGACGGGCCGAAGCCGACCGGCGAGCGCTACTGCATGAACGGGGCGGCCCTGGATTTCGTGCCCTCCGGATCATAGCCTGCGCGGATGAACCCTGACGGCAATGCCGCTCCCGCGAACGCCCCACCGGATAACGTCACCGTGGTCGACCATCCGCTGGTGCAGCACAAGCTGACGCGGATGCGCCAAGTCACTACCTCGACCGCCGGTTTCCGCCGGCTGGCGCGCGAGATCAGCCTGCTGATGGCCTACGAGGCGACGCGCGACCTGCCGCTGGAGGAGGTCGAGATCGAGACCCCGCTGGAGCGCACCACCGGGCGGCTGCTGTCGGGCAAGAAGCTCTGCTTCGTCTCTATCCTGCGCGCCGGCAACGGCATCTTGGACGGGATGCTGGACCTGGTGCCGGCGGCGCGCGTCGGCCATGTCGGGCTGTATCGCGACCACGTGACGCTGGAGCCGGTCGAGTACTACCTCAAGCTGCCGGAGGACATGGCGGAACGGCTGTGCATCGTCGTCGATCCGATGCTGGCGACGGGACACAGCGCCATCGCCGCGGTGTCGCGGCTGAAGGCGGCAGGCGCCGGCCGGATCAGCTTCGTCTGCCTGCTGGCAGCACCGGTCGGGCTGGAGCGCTTCGCGGCGGCGCACCCGGACGTGAAGCTCATCACCGCCGCGATCGACCGGGAGCTGGACCAGAACGGTTATATCCGTCCGGGCCTGGGCGATGCCGGCGACCGCCTGTTCGGCACCAAGTGAAGCGCGCGCAACGGAACGGGAAGCAATCATGACGGACCACGTCTATCGCGTCATCGAGCTGGTCGGCTCGTCGGAGACCAGCATCGAGGACGCGATCAAGGCCGCGATCGGCAAGGCGGCAAGGACATTGCGCCACATGCGCTGGTTCCAGGTGGTCGAGACGCGCGGGCATATCGAGAACAACCAGGTCAGCCACTACCAGGTGACGTTGAAGGTCGGCTTCACCCTCGAGGACGAGAACGTCCACCTGCAGCCCTGACCAGGGGTCGATGCGATGCCAACTGCCCCATGCTGCTCTAGACGCGGCGCACGGTGTAGCTCGCGCGCAGGGTGGCGGTGATCTGCTCGGCATGCAGCGGGTCGCGCGCCTCCACCATGACCTCCAGCTCGGCGGCCTGCACGCTCGGGGCGGCGAACAGGCGCTGGTGCGAGACCTCGATGATGTTGCCGCCGATCTCCGCGATACGGGTGGCGATGTCGGCGAGCACGCCGGGACGGTCCGGGATCTCCAGCAGCAGACGAAGTAGGCGGCCGTCGCGCAGCAACGAGCGCAGCAGCGTGTTGGCGAGGATGCGGCTGTCGATGTTCCCGCCGCAGATCGGCATCCCGACCCGCTTGCCGCGGAACAGCTCCGGATAGGTCAGGAGCGCTGCCACGGCGGCGGCGCCGGCGCCCTCGGCGACCAGCTTGGCGGACTCCGCGAGCAGGGTGATCGCGTCCTCCACGGCGCGCTCCGGCACCACCAGCACCTGGTCCACGCGGGCGCGGATCACCTCCAGCGGCAGCCGGCCGACCCGCATCACCGCGATGCCTTCCGCGACCGTCGACCCGCCCGGCGGCATCACCTCGTCGCCCGGGTAGCCGCTGAGCGAGGAATGGCTCTCGACCTGCACGCCGATCACCTCCATGTCCGGCCGCATCCCGGCGACGGCGGTGGCGCAGCCGGCGATCAGCCCGCCGCCGCCGATCGGCGCCACCAGGGCGTCGAGCGGGCCGGCATCCTCCAGCAGCTCTAGGCCGCAGGTGCCCTGTCCGGCCATCACCGCCTCGTCGTCGTAGGGATGCACGAACACGCGTCCCTCGGTCAGGCAGAGCGCGTCGGCGTGGGCGGAGGCTCCGGTGAAATCGTCGCCATGCAGCACCACGCGGGCGCCCCAGGCGGCGGTGCGGGTCACCTTGGCGGCAGGGGTGAAGCGCGGCATCACGATCACGGCGTCGATGCCGGTCAGGCTGGCGTGGCGGGCGACGCCCTGGGCGTGGTTGCCGGCCGACACCGCGATCACGCCGCGCCGGCGCTCGTCCGGGGTGAGCAGGGCGAGCTTGTTGGCCGCCCCGCGCTCCTTGAAGGAGCCGATCGCCTGCAGGTTGTCGAGCTTGAGCGTGACCGCGGCACCGGTGGCGCGCGAGAGCGCATCGGAGAACAAGGTCGGCGTGCGGATGATCCGGCCCTCGATGCGCGCCGCGGCGGCGCGGACATCGTCGAGACTGATCATGCGACCGGTCCCGCTCAGCCGTAGCTGATCGAGAGGATCTCGTAGGTGCGGTCGCCTCCCGGTGCGGGCACCGAGACGGTATCGCCCTTCTTCTTGCCGATCAGCGACTTGGCGAGCGGCGACGACACCGAGAGCAGCCCCGACTTGATGTCGGCCTCGTAGACGCCGACGATCTGGTAGGTGGCTTCCTTGTCGGTCTCCTCGTCCACCAGTCCGACCTGGGCGCCGAACTTGACGTGGTCGCCGGACAGCGTCGACGGCTCGATCACCTCGACCGAGGAGACGATCTCCTCCAGCTCCTGGATGCGCCCCTCGACGAACGACTGCCGGTCCCGCGCCGCATGATACTCGGCGTTCTCCGAGAGGTCGCCGTGGCTGCGTGCCTCGGCGATGGCACGGATGATGGCCGGACGCTCCTCGCTCTTCAGCTTGCGGAGTTCATCCTCCAGCCGCTGCAGGCCACGGCCTGTCATCGGGAATTTCTGCAAAGCGCCGGTCCTTGGAGCGTGGGGTTCAGACGGGGGAGCGTGGGGTTCAGACAGGGGAGCGTGAGGTAGACGAGGGATTCCGGCGACCTCGACCGTTCAGGGTCCAGGCACCGGGGTTCTGCTCAGAACGATCCCCGAAAGTAGGACTGAAGCGGTGCCACTTCAAGCGGCCCTTCCCGGAGGACGGCGATCGCGTGCACCGCGGCCCTCGCGCCGGCGGTGGTGGTGTAGTGCGGCACGCCGTGGGTGAGTGCCGAGCGGCGGATGTCGAAGCTGTCGGCGACCGACTGCGCGCCGGAGGCGGTGTTGATGACCATCTGCACCTCGCCGTTGCGGATCGCATCGACGCAGTGCGGCCGTCCCTCCAGCACCTTGTTGACCACGGCCACGTTGATCCCGGCCTCGCGCAGCCGGTTCGCGGTGCCGCGCGTCGCCAGGATGGAGAAGCCCATCTCGGAGAGCCGGCGGGCGAGGGTGGTGAGCATCGGCTTGTCGCTTTCGCGCACCGAGAGGAACACCGTGCCGGACGCCGGCAGCTTCACCCCGGCGCCGAGCTGGGACTTGGCGAAGGCGCGCTCGAAGCTTGAATCCAGGCCCATCACCTCGCCGGTTGAGCGCATCTCCGGGCCGAGGATGGTGTCGACGTTGGAGAAACGGGCGAACGGGAACACCGCCTCCTTGACCGCGACGTGCGGGGCGATGGCGCGGTCGTCGAGCCGGAACTCGGACAGCTTCGCCCCCGCCATCACGCGCGCGCCGATCTTGGCGACGGCCACGCCGGTCGCCTTGGCCACGAACGGCACCGTGCGCGAGGCGCGCGGGTTCACCTCGAGGACGTAGATGTCGTTGTCCTTGATCGCGTACTGCACGTTCATCAGCCCGACGATGCCGAGCTCGCGCGCCATCGCCGCGGTCTGCTCCTTGAGCTCGTCGACGATGGCCGGCGACAGCGAATAGGGCGGCAGCGAGCAGGCGCTGTCGCCGGAGTGGATGCCGGCCTCCTCGATATGCTCCATCACCCCGGCGACGTAGACCTGCCGGCCGTCGCAGATGCAGTCCACGTCGGTCTCGATGGCGTCGCTCAGGTAGCGGTCGATCAGCACCGGCCCGGAGGCAATGTCGGCGCCGGCGAGCTGGAGGGCCACGCGCATATAGCGGGCAAGGCTGGAACGGTCATAGACGATCTCCATCGCCCGGCCGCCGAGCACGTAGGAGGGCCGGATCACCACCGGGTAGCCGATGCGCTCGGCGATCGCCTCCGCCTCGGGTGCCGAGCGGGCGATGCCGTTCTCCGGCTGGCGCAGGCCGAGCTTGCGCAGCAGCGCCTGGAAGCGCTCGCGGTCCTCGGCGCGGTCGATCGCGTCCGCCGGGGTGCCCAGGATTGGGATGCCGGCGCGCTCCAGCGCCTGGCTGAGCTTGAGCGGGGTCTGGCCGCCATACTGCACGATGCAGCCGAGCACGGTGCCGGCCTCCTGCTCGCGCCGGATCAGGGCGATCACGTCCTCGGCGGTGAGCGGCTCGAAATAGAGCCGGTCGGAGGTGTCGTAGTCGGTGCTGACGGTCTCGGGGTTGCAGTTGACCATGATGGTCTCGAAGCCGGCCTCGCGCAGCGCGTAGGCGGCGTGCACGCAGCAATAATCGAACTCGATGCCCTGGCCGATGCGGTTCGGACCGCCGCCGAGGATGACGATCTTCTGCCGGTCGGTCGGATCGCTCTCGCAGGCTGGGGTGCCGAAGCCGCCCTCGTAGGTCGAGTACATGTAGGGGGTGGTGGAGGCGAACTCGGCGGCGCAGGTGTCGATGCGCTTGTACACCGCGCGCACGCCGAGCCGCTCGCGCAATGTCTGCACCGCTTCGGCATCGATGCCGCCGAGGGTCGCAAGGCGCGCGTCGGAGAAGCCGAGCGCCTTCAGCCGGCGCAGCGCGGTCGCCTCCTGCGGCAGGCCGTCGCGTTCGACCGCACGCTCGGCGCGGACGATGGCCTCCAGCTCGCGCAGGAACCAGGGATCGAAGCGGCAGGCCTCGTGGATCTGCTCGACCGACACGCCGGCGCGCAGGGCCTGGGCCGCCATCAGCAGGCGGTCGGGACGCGGCGTCGACAGCGCCGCCCGGAACGCGTCATGGCCGCCGTCGCCCGGCGGCTCGACCGGATCGAGCCCGGACAGCCCGGTCTCCATCGAGCGCAGGCCCTTCTGCAGCGCCTCGGCGAACGAGCGCCCGATCGCCATCGCCTCGCCCACCGACTTCATGCTGGTGGAGAGCAGGGCCGGGCTGCCGGGGAACTTCTCGAAGGTGAAGCGCGGGATCTTGACCACCACGTAGTCGATGGTCGGCTCGAAGGCGGCGGGCGTGGTGCCGGTGATGTCGTTGGCGAGCTCGTCCAGCGTGTAGCCGACCGCGAGCTTGGCCGCGATCTTGGCGATCGGGAAGCCGGTCGCCTTGGAGGCCAGCGCCGACGACCGCGACACCCGCGGGTTCATCTCGATCACCACCATGCGCCCGTCCACCGGGTTGATGCCGAACTGCACGTTGGAGCCGCCGGTATCGACGCCGATCGCGCGCAGGCACGCGATCGAGGCGTCGCGCATGCGCTGGTATTCCTTGTCGGTGAGCGTCAGCGCCGGCGCCACCGTGACGCTATCGCCGGTATGCACGCCCATCGGATCGACGTTCTCGATCGAGCAGACGATGATGCAGTTGTCCGCGCTATCGCGCACCACCTCCATCTCGTACTCCTTCCAGCCGAGCACGCTCTCCTCGATCAGCACCTCGCTGGTGGGCGAGGCGTCCAGGCCGGAGCCGACGATCTGCTCGAACTCCTCGCGGTTGTAGGCGATGCCGCCGCCGGTGCCGCCGAGCGTGAAGGAGGGCCGGATCACCGCCGGCAGCTTGGTGGTGAGCAGCGCCTCGCGCGCCTCGGCCAGGGAGTGCGCGATCATGCTGCGCGGGCTCTCGATGCCGATCGCGGTCATCGCGTCGCGGAACTTGAGCCGGTCCTCGGCGCGGTCGATCACCTCGGCGCGGGCGCCGATCAGCTCGACATTGTGCCTGGCCAGGAAGCCGCTCGCATCCAGCGCCATCGCGGCGTTCAGCGCGGTCTGCCCGCCCATGGTCGGCAGGATCGCATCCGGCCTCTCGCGCAGGATGATGCGCTCGACGAACTCCGGCGTGATCGGCTCGACGTAGGTGGCGTCGGCCAGGCCGGGGTCGGTCATGATGGTGGCGGGGTTGGAGTTCACCAGGATCACCCGGTAGCCCTCCGCCCGCAGCGCCTTGCAGGCCTGCGCGCCCGAATAGTCGAACTCGCAGGCCTGGCCGATGACGATGGGGCCGGCGCCGATGATCAGGATGGAGCCGATGTCTGTCCGCTTAGGCATCGTGGGTCGGCTCCTGCGGCGACGGGCCGCCATGGCTGTCGATCAGGGCGACGAAGCGCTCGAACAGGTAGAAGCTGTCCGACGGGCCGGGGCTGGCCTCGGGATGATACTGCACGCTGAAGGCCGGCAGCCGGTCGCTGGCGATACCCTCGTTGCGGCCGTCGAACAGGCTGACATGGGTGATGCGCACATCTGCCGGCAGGTTCTTGTCGTCGACCGCGAAGCCGTGATTCTGGCTGGTGATCTCGACCCGCCCGGTGGCGAGGTCGCGGACCGGCTGGTTGGCGCCGCGATGGCCCTGGTCGAGCTTGTAGGTGGTCGCACCGAGGGCGAGGGCGAGCAGCTGGTGGCCGAGGCAGATGCCGAACACGGGCGTGCCGGCGTCGAGCACGCCGCGTATCGCCGGCACCGCGTAGGCCGCCGTCGCCTGCGGATCGCCGGGACCGTTGGAGAGGAACACGCCGTCCGGGCGGTGCGCCAGGATCTCCTCGGCGGTGGCGGTGGCCGGCACCACGGTGACGGTGCAGCCGGCGCTGACCAAGCAACGCAGGATGTTGCGCTTGGCGCCGTAATCGACCGCGACCACGTGCCGGCCCGCCGGCGCCGGCGCGCGTGCCCCACGCTCCGCCGCCCAGTTCCAGACGCCGTCGCGCCAGTCGTAGCTCTGCGTGCAGGAGACCTCGCGGGCGAGATCCATGCCTTCCAGCCCGGGCCAGGCGCGCACCTGCCCGCGCAGCGACGCGAGGTCGAACGCACCGCTGTCGGGATACGCCAGGATCGCGCTCTGCGGCCCGCGCTCGCGCAGCCGTATGGTGAGCGCACGGGTATCGACGTCGCAGATGCCGGGGATGCCGCGCAGCTTCAGCCAGGCATCGAGGCCCTGGGTCGCCCGCCAGTTCGAGGGTGCGGTCAGGTCCTGCTTCACCACGATGCCGCGGGCGGCGATGTTGACGGCCTCCTCGTCCTCGGGGTTGACGCCGACGTTGCCGATATGGGGGAAGGTGAAGGTGATGATCTGCCCGGCGAACGAGGCGTCGGTGATGGTCTCCTGGTAGCCGGTGAGGCTGGTGCAGAAGCAGAGCTCGCCGATGCCCGGGCTGGCCGCGGTCGTGTGCGCCCCGAAGCCACGCCCCCACAGCACGCTGCCGTCGGCCAGCACCAGGGCCGCGGTGGCTGCGGCAGGCACGGCGTCGTCAAGATCCCGGCCGGGATGATCCGACTCCGGGTCGGCTTCGGCGGTACCCGCCTGCAGATCGGCCGCCTGCAGGTCGGCCATCTGCAGGCCGGTCGCGCGGATGACGGCGACCCAGTGCTTGGACGGGATCGTGCGCGCCTGCCGCCACTTGCGTACCGCCTCGGTGCCGACGCCGGTCAGGCGGGCGGCATTCTGCAGCCCGCCCAGCTTCTCGATGACGGTCTCGACGCTGATTCCCATGATGCATTCCCGGCTCGGGTGGCAGACACTTCATCTAGCAGGCGGAAGGCTCACCCTGCGAAGAATTTTACCAATACCAGCATTGTCGGCAGATCGACTTGCGGCCTGGAACTAATTTCCCGATGCTGTCCCGCTTCGGAACACCCACCTTCGGGACGAGGGGACGACCATGTCTGTGCGCGCACGCCTTACCGACGACCTGAAGACGGCGATGAAGGCCGGCGATGCCCTGCGGGTCTCGACCGTGCGCATGGTGATGGCGCGCCTGAAGGACCTCGACATCGCCGCCCGGCCCAGGGGCGTTGAGCGGATCGGCGAGGACGAGGTCGTCGGAGCGCTGCGCAACATGGTGAAGTCGCGCTCGGAGGCGGCGGCGATGTATCGCCAGGGCGACCGCGGCGAACTGGCGGCCAAGGAGGATGCCGAGATCGCCATCATCGAGGCCTATCTGCCGGTGCCGATGGAGGATGCGGCGCTGGAAGCAGCGGTCGACGCGGCGGTCGCGCAGTCCGCCGCCACCGGGATGCGCGACATGGGCCGGGTGATGGCCGCCCTCAAGGGGACGCACGGCGCCACGCTCGACATGGCGCGCGCGAACCTGCTGGTGAGGGCGCGGTTGGGCTAGCCGGCGACAGGCCGGCAACGCCGCATGGCCTTCGATCCCGCCTTCCTCGACGAGCTGCGGGCGCGAACCCCGATCGCGGCGGTGATCGGGCGGCGCACCAGGCTGTCGCGCTCCGGGCGCAACTGGAAGGCCTGCTGCCCCTTCCACGGCGAGAAGACGCCGTCGTTCTACATCTATGACGACCACTTCCACTGCTTCGGCTGCGGCGTGCATGGCGACGTGATCTCGTTCGTCATGCAGAGCTCCGGGCAATCCTTCCTGGACGCGGTTACCGATCTCGCCGCCGAGGCCGGGCTCGAGCTGCCCCGCCAGGAACCGGCGGCGCGCGAGGCGGCGCAGCGCGCGAGGACGCTGGTCGAGGTGCTGGACGCGGTGCAGCTCTCCTACGCGCGCCGGCTGACGACGGCGGAGGGACGCGGCGCGATGGCCTACCTGCGCGGGCGCGGCCTGTCCGAGGCGACCATCGCGTCGTTCGGGCTGGGCTGGTCCGGCGACGGACGCGGCAGCCTGGTCGCCGAGCTCAGGCAGCAGGGCTTCGAGCCGGCCCTGATCGCCGACGCCGGCCTGATGCGGCTGGACGAGGCCGGACAGCCGAAGGGCGAGCTGTTCTTCAACCGCGTCACCTTCCCGATCCGCGACCGCCGCGGCGGCCTGGTCAGCTTCGGCGGCCGCACGCTCGGCGATGGCCAGCCGAAATATCTCAACGGCCCGGAAACCAGGCTGTTCAGCAAGCGGCTGACCCTGTTCGCGCTCGACCGCGCGCACGCGGCGCTGCGAGCGGCCGGATCGGGCGGCAAGCCGTCCGACACGGACCACACCGAGCTGATCGTGGTCGAGGGCTACATGGACGTGATCGCGCTGCACCAGGCCGGCTTCCCGGGTGCTGTCGCCCCCCTCGGCACCGCGCTGACGCCCGACCAGATGCAGGCGCTGTGGCGCGTCTCGCCGGTGCCGGTGCTGTGCTTCGACGGCGACGCGGCGGGAAGGCGGGCGGCGATCAAGGCCGCCGAGACCGCGCTGCCGCTGCTCGATACCGAACGCTCGCTGCGCTTCTGCCGCCTGCCGGAGGGCGAGGACCCGGACAGCCTGCTGCGCGGCCAGGGCACGGGCGCGATGCGGCAGCTCCTGCAGGGCGCGCGCCCGATCGGCGAGGTGCTGTTCGAGCTGCTGAGCGAGGGCGTGAAGGAGCCGGGACCCGAGCAGCGCGCCGCCCTGCATGCGCGGCTGGTGGAGGCGGCGGGACGCATCGGCAACCGCACCCTGGCCGGGGAGTATCGCCGCACGCTGCTCGACCGCTTCTTCGAGACGTTCCGGCCGAGGCGCGGTCCGGCCCGCGACGCCGGCGGCCCCGGCCGCGCGGGCCAGCCGGACAACGGGGGCAACCTGGCCCGCCTGCGCACCGGCCCGCGCCGGCCGCCGGAGCCGCAGACGGTGCGCTACGAGCGCCTGCGCATCCTGACCGCCATCCTGCTGCGCCATCCGGAATTGCTGCACGACGTCGAGGAGGCCTATTGCAGCCTCGATCTGCCCGAAGAGCTGCGCCTTCTGCGCGAACGGATGGTGGGCTGGGTTGCCCATGCGCATGTCGGCGTCGCACACCCCGATCGCGGCACCGGCGGTGATGCGTTTTTGACGCAGGTGCCCGGCGATGCCCCTGCTCCGCTTGACTCGCAAGCCCTGCTGGACCACCTCAGGCTAGGCGGGTTCCAGGCGCAAGTCGCCATGGCCCTCGGTGGCGAGCCGTTGCCTCTCGCGGAGCAGGTCGAGCCAGGCGACATGCCAGCCGAGGTCGAGAAGCGCTGGTGGCATTTCTTCGGCCTGCTGAACTTCGAGCGGCTGGTGCACGAGAGAGATGCGGCTGTCCAGGATTGGATTGAACGCAACGATGAGCCGTCCCATCGTCGGCTGCGGGCATTGTCCGAAGTCTGCGCGGCGCTGCGCGGCGGCGAGCAGGCCGACGAGGATGATTGAGATTGAACGGAACGGGACCTGCTTTCGGTCCCGCGACCTGTCCGGTGGAGTTGAGTAGGCTATGGCAACAAAAACGGCCGCGAGCACGGAAGCCACGACGAGCGAGCATGATGCCGACTCGACCCTGCTGGATACCCAGTCGACCGCCGTCAAGCGGCTGATCGCGCGTGGCCGCGAGCGCGGCTACATCACTTTCGACGAACTCAACGCGGTGCTGCCGCCCGACCAGATGTCCTCCGAGCAGATCGAGGACGTCATGGCGATGCTGAGCGAGATGGGCATCCAGGTCGTCGAGAACGAGGACAACGAGGAAGCCGAGGCGCCCCGCGAGGAGAAGAAGGAGGACGCCGAGGAGGAGCCGACCGGCAACGTCGACGAGGAGAGCCTCGGCCGCACCGACGATCCCGTACGCATGTACCTGCGCGAGATGGGCTCGGTGGAGCTGCTGTCCCGCGAGGGCGAGATCGCGATCGCCAAGCGCATCGAGGCCGGCCGCGACGAGATGATTGGCGGGCTGTGCGAGAGCCCGCTCACCTTCCGCGCCATCATCTCCTGGCATGACCGGCTCAAGGTCGGCCAGATGCTGCTGCGCGACATCATCGACCTCGAGGCCACCCAGTCCGGCAACGCGGTCGAGGAGGCGGTGGGAGAAGCGGCGCCGGTCCGTATCGAGGACGCCTTCGAGACCCCGGCCGAGATCGACGAGGAGGGCGAGGCCGAGGGCGCCAACCTGTCCCTGTCGGCACTGGAGGAGAAGCTCAAGCCGGAGGTGCTGGGGCAGTTCGAGGAGATCGAGGCGCTCTACAAGAAGCTGCACAAGATGCAGACCCGGCGGCTGGAGAGCATCACCTCCGGCGAGGAAGTCAACGAGCGCTCGGAGAAGAGCTACGAGAAGCTGCGCGAGGAGCTGGTCGGCAAGGTCGAGCAGGTGCGGCTGCACAACAACCGCATCGAGGAGCTGGTGCTGCAGCTCAAGCAGATCAGCCAGCGCCTGAACGGCCTGGAGGGGCGCATGCTGCGCTTCGCCGAGAGCACTAAGGTGTCGCGCGACGACTTCCTGGTGAAGTACCGCAATCACGAGCTCGACCCGAGCTGGATGGACATGGCCGCGGCATTGCCGGGCAAGGCCTGGAAGAATTTCGTCGCCCGCCACGCCGCCGACATCCTGGAGCTGCGCGGCAAGGTGTCGGTGGTGGCGCAGGATGCCGGGCTGCCGATCGTCGAGTTCCGTCGCGTATACTCTACCGTCTCGCGCGGCGAGCGCGACAGCGCGCGCGCCAAGAAGGAGATGATCGAGGCCAACCTGCGCCTGGTGATCTCGATCGCCAAGAAATACACCAACCGCGGGCTGCAGTTCCTGGACCTGATCCAGGAGGGCAACATCGGCCTGATGAAGGCGGTGGACAAGTTCGAGTATCGCCGCGGCTACAAGTTCAGCACCTATGCCACCTGGTGGATCCGGCAGGCGATCACCCGCTCGATCGCCGACCAGGCGCGCACCATACGCATCCCCGTGCACATGATCGAGACGATCAACAAGCTGGTGCGCACCTCGCGCCAGATGCTGCACGAGATCGGCCGTGAGCCGGCGCCGGAGGAGCTCGCCGAGAAGCTCGGCATGCCGCTGGAGAAGGTGCGCAAGGTGCTCAAGATCGCCAAGGAGCCGATCTCGCTGGAGACGCCGATCGGCGACGAGGAGGACAGCCACCTCGGCGACTTCATTGAGGACAAGACGGCGGTGATCCCGCTCGACGCGGCGATCCAGACCAACCTGCGAGAGGCCACCACGCGAGTGCTGTCGTCGCTCACGCCACGCGAGGAGCGCGTGCTGCGCATGCGTTTCGGCATCGGCATGAATACCGACCATACGCTCGAGGAGGTCGGCCAGCAGTTCAACGTCACCCGCGAGCGTATCCGGCAGATCGAGGCGAAGGCGCTGCGCAAGCTCAAGCATCCGAGCCGCAGCCGCAAACTCCGATCGTTCCTGGACGATTAGGCCGATGCATGCTGCTTGACCGTGTCCGCACCAGCGGAGACGATCGGCAGCATCATGGTGGCGCCGCAAGGTGCCGGTTGGCAGACAGGCAGGTTCCGGAGGGTTCGCATGGTCCAGCAGACGCAGGCGTCGCCTCAGCCGAACCTGCCTCGCCCGAATGCCTTCGATACCGCTGCGTCGGCATCCGCGGGCTTCAGCCGGATCGCGGTGGACGTCACCTTCCTGCGCATGACGGCGAGGCCGAGCCAGCCGACGCCGGCACTTCCGGCAGGCTACGACATCGTCCGCGTGCGCGCGCCGACCGTCGGCTTCTATCGCTACCTGTACGGCGCAGTCGGCCGCGACTATTGCTGGTGGCTGCGGCGGGTCGCGGGAGACGGCGAAATCGCGGCACTGCTCGCCGATCCGCGCGCCAGCCTGCATGTCGTCTATCACGGCGGCGAGCCCGGCGGCTTCTTCGAGCTCGATGGCCGCCTCGCCGGCGAGGTCAACATCAGCTATTTCGGCCTGATGCCGCACCTGGTCGGCCGGCGGATCGGCACGGCCTTCCTGCGCGCCGCGATCGACGAGGCCTGGCGGCAGGTCGAGGCACAGGGGTCGCCGCGACCGGTCGGGATCCGGGTCAACACCTGTACCGCGGACCATCCCCGGGCCCTCGACAGCTACCTGCGGGCCGGTTTCAAGCCGCTGCGCTCGGTGCGCGAGATCTGGAACATACCCGAGTATCTCGGCCTGCCGATCCCGCAGCACCTGCGCGCCTGATCGCGTCGCACATGCGGGCGGCCGGAGAAGAGCTGGGCAGACGCGAGCCCGTGCTCGATCTGACGAAGGCGCGGCCAGGGCGCTTCGCGTCCGCGCGCGTGCGCCTGTTCGTGCCGTCGTCGGGCTGGGGCGGACGGCGCCGGCGCGAGATGCTGCTGGGTGCGGCGATGATCGCCGTGCTGTTCCATGCCGCCATGGTGGCGGCCATCGTCGAGGCGCCCGCGCTGATGCCGGCCTTCCTGCGCTCGCCGCCCCCCAGGGAGCCACCGCCGCCTCCGGAGGCCGAGCTGGTCATGGTCAAGCAGGACACGCCGACCGTCGGCGGCACGCCGCCGCCGCAGAAGACCCCACCTCCGGCGCCGAAGGCCGTGCCCGAGAAGGCGCCTTCCGGCGGCGGCTCGGCCAGGCAACTCGACGCGCCGCAGGGGCCCGCGATACCGCCGCCCGCCGACAGCGAGGCGCCGCAGCCGGGTCGTGCGGATACCGGCCATGCCCCGCAGGCGACGCCGCCGCCGGCGCCTCCCGCCTCGACCATGCAGGTCAACCTGGATCTGGACGGGCAGCCGGGCTGGGGACTGGTCGACCAGCGCACCATCGCCGCCTCGACGGACGATGCCTTCATCAACAAGCCGGCGGCCTATCCGAGGGCCGCGGCCCTGCGCGGCGAGGAGGGCACGGTCTACCTGCGCACGCTGGTGGCGCCGGACGGGCACGCGCAATCGGTGGAGATCGAGCAGAGCTCGGGCCATCCCGACCTGGACCGCGCCGCGCGCAACGCGATCGCCGCCTGGCACTTCCGCCCCGCCCTGCGCGGCGGGCTGCCGGTGGAGTCCGAGATGGACGAGGCATACCACTTCCACCTGACACGCTGAGGCGGTGCAACGACGCCGTTCCCGGTTTGACACGAGCCGGCGGTTTGTTCATGTCTCGATGATGCCCGCTGGACATGGTCATTCGATAGGTTCCCTGCCCGTGTTGGTGGCCGATCCGGTCGTGCTGCACGAGGGCGTGCTGCACCTGCGTCTCGGCAACGGGCGCGACGGAGCAGGCCTCAGGCCGCTGCTCGCGGCCCCCGACAAGCCGCTGCGGTCCTTCGTCCCGGGCTGGACCCCGCGCCTGCTCTATTCCGGCCTCGCACCGTTCCTGATACTGGAGTTCCGCAACCAGGAAGGCACCCGTGCGGCCTGGCTGCTCGATGCTGATCTCCGCCGCCTCGGCGACAGGCTGCAGGACCTCGATCCGGAGCAGGCGGCGGCGCTGCGCACGCAGTCGGGGTCGCTGCTGCGCCGGCTGGTGGCGGACGTCCTGCTGCGGCCGATGCCGGTGCTCTCGCGCGAGGCGCAGGCGTTCGCGCAGGTCAACGACGTCCTGCGCATCGCGATCGCGGAGAGCGGCGGCGAGGCGGTGCTGCCGGCGCCGAAGGCGCTGCTGATCGACGAGATGCCCGAGCGCATCGCGTTCGCCAGCGCGTTCGGCGGCGGCAGCGCGGCGCAGGTGGAACTGCTGCGCGCGCACGTGCAGGCCGGGCTCGCCGTCGCCTTCGAGGATCGCCTCGTCGCCGCCACCCGCGACGGCATGCTGTCCTGGCCGAGCCCGGTCGACGGACGCCTGCTGCGCTGCCAGGGCTGCCTGTATTTCGACGACTTCCGCTTCGCCTACCGTTTCGCCGACATCACCGCGGGCCTGACCTTCTACGTCATCGCCGCCGACCATTATTGCAAGGCGCTGGCGGTGTATGTGCCGGCGATCGACCTGCTGGTCGCGCGCGACGGCTGGTGCAGGCATCTGCTGGACGTGTATTTCCCGCCCAACCTGTCGCGCTGGTTCATCAACCAGGCGGCGCTGAATGGCCCGCTGCTGGTGCCCTACCTGGCGCGCGGGGCACGCCGGATCGCCAGCGTGATGCGCGGCCAGCCCGGTGTACACCTGGGGCATCAGCTCTGGAACGAGCTGTCCGGCATGGAATACCTGCTGACCAGCGCGCAGGGTGCGCAGATCCCGGAATGGATCATCCCGGGCGCCCGCGACGGCATCGAGCTGTGGGGGCCGATCGAGGCGCTGTTCCCCGAGCTGCGGCGGCACGTCAACCGCGACCTGCACCGCGGCAGCGACGTGATGCCCTACGTCTATGCGCAGGGCATCTGCGCCGTGCGTGTCACCCGCGAACGCGTCTCGGCCGAGTTGCGGCGCCGGCTGCAGCGCTTCACGCAGATGGATCCGGTCTATGCCGGGATACGCGGTCAGGCGCTGCTGGCGCGCGGTCGCGGCGCTCCGGTGGTCATCCTCGGCCTGCGCGTCGAGAACCGCACGCTGGTCGACATCGCCGCCTTCTTCCGCGACGTGATCCGCCTGATCGCCCAGGTCTGGCCGGGCGCGATCCTGGTGATAGACGGCCACAACACGCGCGATACCGGCCGCGCGGCGAGCCAGAACGGCGGCCAGGCCGGGGGCAAGGCGCACGAGGAGGTCATCGAGAGCCATGGCGAGGCGCTCGCGACACGTTCGCCGCTGGCGATCGAGCGCGAGATCGCGGCCCATCTGCGCGCCACCAGCGCTGACCTGGACGTGACCATCCTGGACACGCTCGGCGCCGGCATGGCCACCAGCCTGGCCTGGGCGATGTCGTGCGACTGCTTCCTGTCGATCTGGGGCGCCAGTCTCGCGAAGTTCCGCTGGGTCTGCAACAAGCCCGGGCTGGTGGTCAGCAGCCAGGCGAACCTGCTGCACCGGGACGACCTGCACATCTACGACGCGCCGCAATACATGGAGGCGCCGACGCAACTGCTGTTCGCGGACCCGGCGGCGGTGGTGGACGATCCCGACGCCGCCAGGCTGGTTCCGGTATCGTTCAGCAACCCCTTCTTCGCCAACTTCCATGTCGATCATGGCCGCGTGCTCGCGCAGTTCCACGTCCTGATGAACGAGGTGATGGCGCGGCAGGCCGACGGGACGACGCCGCCCGCGTCCTGACCGCTTCCGGCAATGCCCGCATCAAGAAATGTTACGCCTGGCTCGGTTATGTCCTAGGCTCACGACTGCGAAACGTCAGGCGGCGGATCATGGTATCGAAGGTCGCGATCATCGGCGCAGGCTGGTACGGCTGTCATCTCGGCTCGTCGCTGAAGATGCTCGGGTTCGACGTCACGGTTTTCGAGCAGCATGCGCGACCGCTGCACGAGGCCTTCGGCAACAACCAGTTCAGGCTGCATCTCGGCTTTCACTATCCGCGCCATCACGGCACCCGGGTGCAGTCGCGCGACGGCTTCATGCGCTTCATGGAGCGCTATCCCTATCTCAGCCGGGAGGTTCCGGAGAACATCTACGCCGTCCCGCGCATCGAGAGCCTGATCGATTTTCCGACCTACCGTCTCATCATGACGTCGACCGGAATCGATTTCCGCGAGACCACCGACACGTCGGTGCCGATACGCGAGATCGCCGGCCTGATGCACACCAGCGAGCGCGTGCTGCTGATCGAGCAGTCGCGGCGCTATTTCCAGGAGCAGCTCGGCAGCAGCCTGGTGCTCAAGCACCGCGTCAGCGCGATCGAGAACAACACCGATTGCGTCAACGTCGATGGCGAGGCGTTCGACCTGCTGATCGACGCGAGCTGGGGCTAGCATCTCGGCATGCCGATGCCATTCTACTACGAGCCGACCATCCTGCTCTACTACGAGACCGACCAGCCATTCCCGGCGGTCACCTTCGTGGACGGTCCGCTCTGCTCGGTCTATCCGACCGAGGCCCCCAGCATCTACACGCTGTCCTCGGTGCCGCACACGCCGCTCGGCCGCTTCACCGTGGCCGGCGATGCGAGGCGGGTGCGCGACGCCACATCCGCCGACACGGTGATGGCGAAGGTGGGCGCGATGGAGGCGCAGGTGTCGCGCTACCTGCCGACCTTCAAGGAGAATTTCCGCTTCGTCGGGCCGCAGCTCGCGATCAAGACCAAGCCCGTCGGCAACTTCGACGACCGCTCCTGCTCGGTGTTCCGCAGGGGCCGCATCTTCCATGTCATGTCTGGCAAGATCGACACCATCTTCTTCGCGATGGAGCGCATCCTGTCGTTCATCGAGAGTTCGCAGGCGCGCGGCTTCGCACCGCTGGCCTCGCCGTTGCGGCAGGATATCGTCACCCGGAGCCTGATCACGCATGACCAATGACGACGCGCTGATCGGCCATACCGGCTTCGTCGGCTCCAACCTGCGCCGCCAGCGCGACTTCGCGCACCTGTTCAATTGGACGACGATCGGCGAGATCGATGGCGGCCACTTCGACGATGTGGTCTGCGCCGGCGTCTCCGCGGTGAAATGGTGGACCAACCAGAACCCCGACGAGGACCGCGATCGTATCGAAGGGCTGATGCGCCACCTGGAGACGATCCGGGCGCGCAACTTCACCCTGGTCTCGACCATCGACGTCTATGCCGCGCCGCTGGGCGTCACCGAACGGGACGCGCCGGTGCTGGACGGCTTGCACGCCTACGGCCGCAACCGCGCCATGCTGGAGCGCTTCGTGGCCGAGCGGTTCGCCAGCCACCAGATCGTCCGCCTGCCCGCTCTGTTCGGGCACGGCTTGAAGAAGAACGCGATCTACGACCTGATGCACGACAACCGCGTCGCCGTGATCAACCCGGCCTCGTCGTTCCAGTGGTATCCACTCGACCGGCTGGCGGCCGACCTGAAGCGCGCACGCGGGCAGGCCCTGAAGCTGCTCAACCTGGCGACCGAGCCCGTCCGCATGGAAGCCATCCGCCGCCGCTTCTTCGCCGCCAGCGCGATCGGCGCCGACGCGGCCGCGGCGGCGCATTACGACATGCGCACGATCCACGACGCATCCTTCGGCGGCAGCGCCGGCACCATCATGGACAAGGCGGCCGTGCTGGACGCGATCGGTGCCTTCGTCAATGGCGGGCGTGCTGCCTGATGCCCGGGCCGATGCGCCGCCTGGGCGTCTCCAACCTGGCCTGGCCGGCGCGGGCGGAAGCGCGGGCGCTGGCGCTGCTGGCGGCGCGCGGCGCGCAGGGCGTCGAGGTCGCGCCGACCCGGATCGCGCCCTGGGACGAACTCACGCCGCAGCGCCTCTCGGCGTTCCGGCAGGGCTGCACCGAGGCCGGCCTGGTGGTGAGCTCGATGCAGGCGATCTTCTACGGCAGGCCGGAGGCGACCCTGCTGGGCGAGCCGGCCGACTTCGAGGCGATGGCCGAGCAGGTGCGGCGCATAGCCGGCATCGCGCACGCGCTCGGCGCCGGGGTCGCGGTGTTCGGGGCGCCGAACAGCCGGCTGCGCGGCACGCTGTCGCCCGCGGACGCGATGCAGCGCGGCGCCGAACGGCTGCGCCGGCTGGGTGATCTCGCCGCCGCCGGCGGGCTGGTGCTCTGCATGGAGCCGGTGCCCGCGATCTACGGCGCCGACTTCCTCAACCACGCCGACGAGGTCGTCGAGATCGTGCGTGCCGCCGGTCATCCGTCGGTGCGCGCCCATCTCGATACCGCCTGCGTCTGCCTTGCCGGCGACGATGTCGCGGCGGCGATCCGTGCCGCCGCCCCGCTGCTGGCGCACTACCACATGGCCGAACCGCAGCTCGGCCCATTCGCGCATCCGGTGCTCGACCATGCGCGGGCGGGCGCCACCCTAGACGAGGTCGACTACCAGGGCTGGGTGGTCATCGAGATGCGCGAGGTCGAGGCCGAGGCCGACGAGGACGGGCTGGGCGCGGTCGCCGCCGCGATCGCCTACGCCCGTCGCCATTACGCAGGCGTGCCGGTATCCTCTCCTGCCCGATGACAGGCGATCTTTCTCCGGTTCGTTTCCAGGATGGGCAGTACCAGGCGCATCATCCGCAGCAAGGCTGGCAGACGATCAACGCCGACGCCCGCCCGGTGGACCGCCTGGTGCATGGCTGGGAGCCGGTCGGGCTGTATCGCGGGTTCGATCCCGTGCTGCTGCTCGAACTGCGCCACGGCAGCGGACAGCAGGCGACCTGGTTCCTCGATCCGTCGTTGAACCGCACCGGCGACGATCTCGACCGGCTGCCGCCGGAGCGGCGCGAGGGGATCAGGCGTGCTGCCATACCGGCGCTGCGACGGCTGTGCTCCATGTTGCTGACCGGCAATCCCGTGCGGACCCGCTTGACCCGCTCGGCCTGCATGCCCTCAACCTGACGACCATCTCCAGGCTGATCGACCTGGCCGGCGAGCAGCTGGCGACGGCGCCGGTGGCGATCGCACTGGACCGCATCCCGGTGGATCAGCGGGACATCGTCGTGGATGGATGGCGGCTGTCGGTGCATGCCTTGCGGGCCTGCCTGGCGCCGGTGATGCAGGAACAGCACATGGCGGTGCTCGCGGGCGGCGACTACGAGGCGACCTGCCCGTTCACCGGGACGATGCTGCGGACGCGGACGACGTTCCTGGACGAGAGGACCGGCGCCTGCCGTTTCGAGAGCCCTGCCATCGGTCAGGCGCCAGGCTTCATCTTCTATCTGTGCAACAATTCCGGTATCACCGACCGCGAGCTGTTCATCCCCGCGCTGAACTGCACCATCGCCATGCCTGCGCCGGAACTCGCGAACCGGCTGTTCCGCCGCCTCCTCGCCATGGTGGTGCGACACGCCGATCTGCTGCCCGCCTACCTCGCTAGGCCGAAGCGACCCGCCACCGTCCTGACCGAGTATCCCGGGCTGCATGTCGGCCACGTGCTGTGGAATGAACTGACCGGCCTCGACCGGATCCAGCGCACGGTGCCGCCCGACGATCTGCCCTACGTCATCGTGCCGAACGCGGAACTCGGCACCGAGGTGTTCGGTCCGGTCGAGCGCCTCTTTCCCGCGTTCGACGGCCCAGCGTTCAACGGCCCAACATTCAACGGCAAGGTCCGCCGTCTGCCGTCCGACCTGATCCCCGGCGTCGTCTACCGCGATGCACTCGTGGCCATGCACGTCTATGACCGTCACGTGTCGCGCTCGCTCGCCGAGCGGATCGGGCAGGTGGCGGACGAGGATCCGGCGAGCCGGCCCGACCACGTGCGCGCCCCCGCCTGCCGTGCCGAGGGCAGGACGGTGATCCTGCTCGGGCTGCGGGTGCAGAACCGCACGGTGCCCGATCCAGGCACTTTCTGGCGCGACGTGATCGACCATCTCTGCCATCGGCTGGGACCGATCGCGGTGGTGGTCGACGGCGTCAATGCCCGCCTCGATGCCGATCCATCGACCGACTACAGCAGCTTCGGCCCGCAGACCGGCCATCCTTCGGTGCTGGACGAGCTGGAGATCGTGATCCGGATGCGCCGGCAGTTCCACGGCGACAAGGTGCGGATCATCAACACGGTCGGCGCCCCGATCGCCCGCAGCCTGTATCGCCCGCAGCCTGTTCTGGGCGCACCAGGCGGCGTTCTTCGTCGCACTCTGGGCGCTGGCCTCGCGAAATATCGATGGGTCGCCAACAAGCCCGGCCTGGTGCTGACCAACCGCGCCAACCTGCGCAAGATGGACGGCGAGCTCGGTATCTACCACTCGCCGACGATGATGGAGGCGCCGACGCCGCTGGATTTCATCGACGCCGAGCACGTGACCGACATGCCGGCGCTGCGCCTGGCGCTGGACCGGCTGATCGCGCGCCTGGGCCTTCCCGCTTCCTGAACCGCGGCTTGCCTGCCGCGTCCGGTCGTGCTCTAAGCCGCGGCTTCCCTGCCGGGGCGGTGGCATCCGCTTCGGCTATACCCATGCCCGCAGCGGAGCGATCCGCCACGGCAGCCGTCCCGGAATGGTCCTGGTCGGCCCGGGTTGAACCCATCCGAAGGGAGCAACCATGCCATTTTACGAGTGCGTGCTGATCGCGCGCAACGACGTCACCCAGCAGCAGGTCGAGGGTGTCGCCGACATCGTCGCCGCCCAGCTCGAAGGCGACGGCGGCAGCGTCCAGAAGCGCGAATACTGGGGCCTGCGCAGCCTCGCCTACCGCATCAAGAAGAACCGCAAGGGGCACTACATGCTCCTCGGCCTGGATGCGAAGCCCGCCTCGATCAACGAGATGGAGCGCCAGCTCAACCTCAACGAGGATGTGCTGCGCTTCCTGACGCTGCGTATCGACGCCATCGACGAGAACCCGTCGGCGATCCTGAGCCGCAAGGGTGACGACCGCGAGCGCGGCTTCCGCGGCCCGAAGCCGGCCGGACGCTTCGATAGCGGCCGCAAGCGCGCCTACGACGACCGCGAGGAGTTCCGTGCACGCGACGAGGGACCACGCGGAGGCGGTGGCCGGTCCGAAACGGCCGAGACGGAGTAGGATATCATGTCCGACAGCACCGATGTCAGCCCGGCCGGGCGGCGCACCGCCGTTGGCGCCCGCCGGCCATTCTACCGCCGCCGCAAGTCCTGCCCGTTCTCCGGCCCCAACGCGCCGAAGATCGACTACAAGGACGTGCGGCTGCTGTCGCGCTTCCTCTCCGAGCGCGGCAAGATCGTGCCGAGCCGCATCACCGCGGTGTCGGCGAAGAAGCAGCGCGAGCTGGCTCAGGCGATCAAGCGCGCCCGCTTCCTCGCCCTGCTGCCCTACATCCTGACCTGAGGCGGAGATCATGGCCGCAACCGAAGTGATCCTGCTCCAGCGCGTCGAGAAGCTGGGACAGATGGGCGAAGTGGTGAAGGTGAAGCCGGGTTTCGCCCGCAACTACCTGCTGCCGCAGGGCAAGGCGATCCGCGCCAACGTCCATAACCGCGAGCGCTTCGAGCGCGAGCGGGTGCAGCTCGAGGCGCAGAACCTCAAGCGCCGCGAGGAGGCCGAACGCCTCGCCGAGCGGGTCAGCGGCATGGCCGTGGTGATTATCCGGCAGGCCGGCGACAGCGGTAGCCTGTACGGCTCGGTGACGCCGCGCGACATCGCGGTGGCGGTCACCGAGGGTGGCCTCACGGTGGGACGCCAGCAGGTCCAGCTCGACCAGCCGATCAAGACCCTCGGCCTGACCGAGGTCCGCGTCGTGCTGCATCCCGAGGTATTTATCCGCGTGACCGTCAACGTGGCGCGTTCGCCCGAGGATGCCGAGCGGCAGGCGCGCGGCGAGAAGGTCGGGCGCGACGACGACGACGACGACGATGTCGAGGAGGCCGAGCCGGCCTTCGAGGGCGCCCCCCAGGAGTTCGACCCGACCGCCTGAGCACTCCCAATTCCCGGCCGATCCACGAGGCCCCGGAGCGATTCCGGGGCCTTTCGTCTGAGTGTCTGACTCGGATCGCCTCTGCAACGCCACGGGCCTGATTTCCTTGAAGGACCCGGGCCGTTGCATATGATCAGGCCGCAGCCAGTCGACGTGACATAAGCTTGGCGCTGGCAATGTAGAGC
>JAABUX010000662.1_pt1 | contig 56851 bp, 44 predicted proteins | sample 5561851 | NCBI WGS metagenome assembly JAABUX01 (sample SAMN10711883, study PRJNA513361) | rock metagenome | isolation source: Antarctica rocks | place: Antarctica: Victoria Land, Richard Nunatak red sandstone | collected 2016-01-03
GCAATGATGCGCCGTGCTTCGGGATCAATGATCCCGCTCAGGTCCACGTCCTGCATCATGTCTGCCCTCTGCTCCTTTCGGTCATCTTCGTGACTTCAGTGTACTCCCCGACTTTTCAGGAAGATACTGCTACTGTAGCTACAGCACGGATACCTTCCACCTTTCGCCTTCCGTCGGCCAGCTGTTCTCTCCGCCGCTTGTTTCGCTGTCATCGCGCCGTACCTCGTCAGGATGGCGGCGCTATCGTCGAGGCTCACGACGCTTCTCTCGCTCATGACGTCGTTCTTTGAGGAGGTCCCCCATGCGACCCTGGCGCGTTCTGCTGCTGACCACGCTTCTCGGCCAACTCATCCCGCTGACCACCCTGCCCGCCACGCCCGTCGCACAGGCCGCCCTCGTCCGTCCGACGGCCTCTCGTCCTCACATAACAACGCTGCACGCGCCGCCCTCGTCTGTGCTGTTTACTCCTCCCACGGGCTACGCCCAGGCGGCGGCGATCACGATGACGACGGGGACGAGCGCGCTCGCGGGCGGAAGCGGGTCCACGCCGGGCTACACGGTGCAGGCCACCTTCTCCTCGTCGACCACGCCGACCGCCGCGCAGATCTACACAGCCATCGGGGCCTGGACGACGACGGCGCCCGACGGCAGCAAGCTCGACGCGGTCAACTATCCGCACGGCTACCCCTCCGACCTGAGCGTCTGGTACCAGGGGACGCAGATCGACGCCGACGTGCGCACGGCGACGCCCACGACCGTCACCCTCTCCTTCAAACTCCAGGCTCCGCTGGCCGCGTCGAGCACGGACGGCGGCGACTACATCCTGGCCTGGGCGAATGCCGCGCCGACGGTCAAGGATACGCTCAACAACGTCTACCTCTGGGGCGACAACTTCACGGGCACGACGCTGAACAGCGCCTACAACCTGGCCTGCGCGACGGCGCAGGTGACGAACAACGTCTTGACGCTCGCGCCCACCTCGGGCAACCCCTGTGGGGCTAGTATCCGCGGCGGGGGCTTGTCCGCCACGACGGACTACCAGGTGCAGGCCGACGTCCAGATCGGGACGAACGAGTCCACGTGGACGCAGGACAACACCCGCCTCGGCCTGTCCGCGCGCGAGATGCTCAGCGCGGGGGGCAACCAGGACAACGGGTACCTGATCCATATGGGTCCTGGCCCCCAGGCCTTCTTGCAAGACAACGTGGCCTGGAGCAGTGCGGGCGGCAGCCTCATCACCGCCGGGACATGGACGAGCCTGCGCTTCCAGATCGTGGGCTCAGGCGCGGGCGTGCAGCAGGGCAAAGCCTGGACAGTGGGCGCCGCCGAGCCCGCGTGGACGACGAACACGACGAATGGGGACAGCATCGTGGTTTCCTCGACGCCGAACGTGGCGCGTCTGACGTCGATCACGAACGGGGGCGACGCGGGAGTCAACCCGCAATACCGCTACTTCCGCGTGTTGTGGGCGGTGGCGTCGCCGCCGACGCTCACGAGTGGACCGCTCGTGGTCGCGCCCTCGGGCGGCGCGATCGCGTGGCATCCGCACCAGAGCATGGCCGTGGGCGGGGACGTCAACGTCAGCGTCGATCTGGCGGACGGGCACGCCGACGTGACCACGCGCGACCTGAGCATCCCCGGACGCGGGCTGGGGCTGGCCGTGAACCGCATCTGGGACAGCGCCCTCGCCGCGTCCGGCGCGTCGCCGACGGGTGGCTGGTCCTCCAGTCTGACCTCGCGCATGGGCGGCGTGTTGACCGGAACCGTCCTATATACGGACACGAGCGGCGCGGTTTGGGCTTTTCCGTATCAGGGCAATCCGACCGACGCGGCGCCCTACACGACCTACCGTATCCCTCCCGGCATGCCGTGGCAACTCTCCACCTCTAGTACCGGTTATGTCCTGACCAACTTTTTGAGCGGCGAGACCCTGACCTTCGACGCGCAGGGCCGCTTGCTCACGAGTCAGGACAGCTACGGCAACACGAACACGCTGAGCTACACGGGGAACGCCCTCGTGCCGTCGCAAGAGACGAACAGCGGCGGACGGACGCTCACCTTCGCCACGACGAGCGGGCTGCTGAGCGACATGCAGAGCCCCTTGTGGCAGAGCACGGGCGGCGCGCAGGGGCAGCACGTCACGTACAGCTACAATGCATCGGGGCAGTTGACCAGTCGCACGCGGGGCGCGGGGACGCCGGACGCCGTGACCACCACGTTCGGGTACAGCGGGACGCAGCTGGTCACGCTGACCACGCCCTCGGGCGAAGCCTTCACCCTGGGCTACAACACGGCCGGGCAGGTAGTCAGCCTGACCAGCCCAGCCACGGGGACGGTGGGTCAGGCGGGCTACACGCCATCGTACACGACCAAGATCAGCTACCTGTCCGGGGCGACTCAGGTGAGCACCGGCTATGGCACGACAGCGGCGCTGACCACGATCTATACCCTGGATGGGCAGGGCGAAGCCCTCGTCACAACCGATGGGCTCGGCCATGCCCGTTACGCGACGTACGACGCAGACCACGACGTGCTGACCCGCACCGACGCCAACAACAACGTGACGACGAACATCTATCAGTACGCCGGACCGACGGGAAGCGTGGGGCTGCTGACGCGGACCTCCTCGCCGCCGGTGGCCAGCACGACCTTCAACGCGACGCCCGCGCCCCTGGTGACCACCTACAGCTACGGCGCGGGGTACGACCTCGTCGAGATCGACACGCCCAACGGCGGGGTGACGAAGAATACCTACGACGGCCACCACGGCCTCTATGCGTCCGCCCGCCTCGTCAGCGGCGGTGGAGGCAACGCCGTCTGGCGTGGCTCTATCACGGTGCGCGACGCGTACGGTGAGCCCTCGGTCTCCCTCGACCCGCGCGGCGTCGCGGTCCCCTACAGCGGCGGACCCGTGGCGTTTGGCCCTCAGGCCGCGTCCTATGAGAGCATGTCGACCTACGACGCGCAAGGGGATCTCAGCGCGACGGTGACGCCGCCCCTTACGACCACGACAGCAGGCATCACGACCACGGCCCCGGTCACGACATCTTATGGCTACGACCTCGACGGCAACCAGACCTCTATGACCACGCCCAACGGCAATACGACGCGCGACATCTACGACCATCTGGGCCGCCAGGTGCAGACCCTCTTGCCGCCCGTCCCCGTGGCCGTCACGGGCGGCGGCGTCGGCCCGCACGTCCAGCGCGGGGTCAGGACGCCAGCGACCGTAGGCTATACTGCTGGGCGGACCCCTGGCGCGCGATCGGGAGCCATCAGGGCCGTCGTCGCGGGGCGCGTACGGACGCGCACGATGGCGGCCACGCCCCTGAGCCCGCTCCCGCGCGCCAGGCTGACAGGGAGTGCACGGACCGTGCGCGGCGCGGCAGCGTCCAGGGCCAACTCAAAGACCTTGGGGGCGACGGCGCCCCTCTTAGTCGCCGCGACCGACCCGCTCAGCACCACGAGCGCGGCGATCAGCGACACGAGCGCCCTCAGCGACGCCTACGGTCACCTCCCGCTGTCCTTCGAGGCCAACCAGGGGCAGACCGACGGCAGCGTGCGGTACGTGGCGCGCGGTGCAGGCTACAGTCTCTACCTGACCGGGACCGACGCCGTACTGGCGCTGACCGTCCCCCCGACGCCGACGGTTCCGGGCAAGGGGCGCGCCGCTCAGGATACAGGGACGGACGCTCTGAGCGCGACGGCGCCGCTGAGCGAGACCGCTCTGCGCCTGCGCTACAGCGGCGCGAACGCCACGCCGACGGTGGAGGCGCAGGGACGCCTGCCCGGCGACGCCAACTACCTCATCGGGTCCGACCCGTCCGCGTGGCGCACCAACGTGCCCACCTACGCGCGGATCGTCTACCACGACCTTTATCCAGGCATCGATCTGAGCTACTACGGCACGCAGGGACATCTAGAGTACGACTGGACGGTGGCGCCGGGGGCCAGCATCAGCGCCCTCACGTTCTCCGTGGACGGGGCCAAAGGGCTGAGCCAGAACGCCGGCGGCGACCTCGATCTGCAGACAGCGGCGGGCGTAGTGCGCCTGTACGCGCCCTCCACCTATCAAGTCATCCACGGGCAGCGGCACACGGTCGCCGCGCACTACGTGCTCACGAATGGCTCTCAACTCGGCGTAAGTGTGGGCGCGTACGATGCGACGCAGCCGCTCGTGGTCGACCCCATCCTGGGGTATTCCACCTACCTGGGCGGCAGCGGCGGGACCACCAATGGAACGGGCATCGCCGTGGACGGCGGGCGCAGCACCTACGTCGTGGGGATCACCTCCTCCCCCAACTTCCCACAGCAGAACCCCTATAACGGCGGCGTCTTTCAGGGCTCGAACAACGACGCGTTCGTGACCAAGTTCAGCCCTGACGGGCAGCGCCTGGTCTACAGCACCTACCTGGGCGGGAACGGCGACACGCAGGGCTTTGGCATCGCCGTGAACGGCGCAGGCAACGCCTACGTCACCGGCTTTACCTGGGCCAACAACTACCCGACCACGACGGGCGCGTATCAGACGGCTTTCGGAGGCGGCAAGGACGCCTTCGCAACCGAACTGGGCGCGACGGGCGCCAGCCTGGCCTACAGCACGTACCTCGGCGGCGGCGCCTACGACGCGGGGCAGGCCATCGCCCTCGACGGGGCGGGCCACGTCTACCTCACGGGCAACACGGTCTACGACAATCTCTACGGCCTCTTCCCCACGACGCCGGGCGCGTATCAGGCCACCTTCAAGAGCCAGGGGACGCAAGACCCGCGCAACGCCTTCGTAGCCGAGCTCGATCCGAGCCAGAGCGGGACGGCGGGCCTGCTCTACAGCACGCTCCTGGGGGGGACGGGGCTCGACATGGGCCAGGGCATCGCCGTGAGCGGCCAGGGCGTCGCCGTGACCGGCTGGACGAGTTCGAGCGACTTCCCCACCACGAGCAACGCCATCCAGGGTGCGTTCGGCAGCGGCACGAAGGACGCCTTCCTCGCCGTGATCGCGCCTGACCTGACCAAGACGCCCGCGCAGCAACTCGTCTACAGCACGTACCTGGGCTCCGGCGGAGACACCGAGGGGGCTGGCGTGGCGGTGGACGGCAGCGGCACGATGTCCGTGGTCGGCTCGACCACCGGCGGCTTCCCCACGACGGCCGGCGGATACCAGCAGACCTACGGTGGCGGAGCGCACGACGCTTTCCTGGCACGCGTGAGCATGGACGGCGGTCTTGCCTACGGCACGTATCTGGGCGGGGCGGGCGACGACGCGGCGGGCGGGGTGGCGGTGGACGGCAGCGGGGACGCCTACGTCACCGGCTATGCCGCCTCGACGAACTTTCCGGTGACCGCCAACGCCTTTCAACGCACAAATAGTGGACGGACTGACGCTTTCGTCGCCGAGGTGGGGGCGGGCATGACGGGAACCGTTAGCCTGGTTTCCAGCAGCTATCTGGGTGGCAGTGGCGCGGACTACGGAGCGAGCCTGGCCCTGGACAGCATGGGCAACGCCTACCTGACGGGGAACACGAACTCGACGAACTTCACCACGGTGACGCCGTATTCGAGCACAGCGATCGGCAGTAATACGACTGAAGCCTTCGTGACCAAAGTAGGCACGGCGCTGGCCCCCGGGATCATCGACACGATTGCCGGCGGCGCCACGTACGGCAGCGGGGGAGACAACGGGGTCGCGCGACAGGCGCAGTTGAACTATCCCACCGACGTCGCGGTCGACGCGGCGGGCGATGTGTTCATCGCCGATTACTACAACAGCCGGGTGCGCGAGGTCCTCGCCAGCACGGGCATCATCACCACCGTGGCTGGGACGGGCGCGTTCGGGTACAGCGGCGACGGCGGCCCCGCGGGGCAGGCCCAGCTCAATGGTCCCCAGGGCCTCGCCCTCGACGGACAAGGCAACCTGTACATTTCCGACGGCAACCGCGTGCGCGAGGTGGGGGCCATGGGGGGCAGCGTGAGCGCGAACAGCACGATCACGACGATCGCGGGCACGGGGACGGCGGGCTACGGAGGCGACGGGGGCGCGGCCACGGCGGCCCTGCTTAACCGTCCGCTGGGGCTGACCCTGGACGCGGCCGGCAACCTCTATATCGCGGACGCGAGCAATAACCGCGTGCGAATCGTCAGCGCGACGACGAAGATCATCACCACGCTGGCGGGGGCCGAGACAGCGGGGTACGGCGGCGACGGCGGGCCGGCGAACCAAGCTCAACTCAATGGTCTCCAGCGCCTGGCGCTGGACAAGACGGGCGACCTCTTCATCGCCGACTACGGCAACAACCGCGTGCGCGAGGTGCTGGCGTCGAGCGGAAGCATCAGCGCGAACAGTACGCTTGTGACGGTGGCGGGCACGGGGACGGCAGGCTACGGCGGCGATGGTGGATCGGCGGGCAGCGCCTCCTTCAACGCGCCCTCGGGCGTGGCCCTGGACAGCGCGGGCAACCTGTATATCGCCGATCTGCTCGACAACCGGGTGCGTGAGGTGGCGGCCACGGGCGGCTTGCTGAGCGCGACGAGCATCATCACGACCGTAGCCGGGGTCGGGCCAGCGGCAGGGACGCCGGGCGTCGGGTACGGCGGCGACGACAGCCCGGCGGTGCAAGCGCACCTCAACTCCCCGCGCGCCGTGACCGTGGACAGTGCGGGCAATCTATATATTGCCGACCAGAACAACGACCGCGTGCGCGAGGTCGGCGGGCTTGGTCCCGTCTCCCTAGCTACGGCGGTGGTGACGCCGACGACGAGCACGCACTACGATCTGGACGGACGCGCGACCGCGACGACCGACGCGAACGGGCAAACCTCGACCACCACCTACGATCCCCTGGGGCGGACCACGGTGCAGGTCAATCCCCTGGGGGCCACGACGATCACGACCTACACGGCGACGGAGATGACACAAGCGCGCGACGCGCAGGGGAACGTCACGACGTACAGCTACGACGGGGCCGGTCGCCGTACGCTCACGACGGAACCCGTGACGGGCACGCTCCAATACGGCTACGACGCGGTGGGCAACACCGTGGCCATCACGAGCGCCGACACGTCCGGCAATCCCATTCAAACGCAGACGAGCGTGTACGACGCGCTCAACCGCGTCGTCTCGACGAGCGTGACGGGCGCGGGGACGCCTCCAACCACGCTGACGACGCTGACCGCCTATACGCCCGACGGACAGACCGCGGTCGTGCAGCAGCCCAACGGCGAACAGACGACGACGAGCTACGACCTGGCCGACGAAGTGACGAGCGTAGTGCTGTTGAGCAACGGCACGACGACGACGGAAGACACCTACGGCTACGACGCGGCGGGCAACCAGGCGACGCACACGGACGCGGACGGGCGCACGACCACGACCGTCTACGATCCGGCTGGCCGCGTCACGCAGACGATGGCAGCGGGCGGGAGTACGCTGACCACGGCGACGACGACGGTGTACGATCCCAACGGCAATAGCGTGGCCGAGACGGTGCAGACGACGGACAGCGCGCATCCAGGCCAGACGCAGACGGCCACGCACGCGGCGACGTACGACGCGGAGGACCGGCAGACGACGGAGACGGACAACGGGCTGACCACGGCGTACACCTACGACGCGGCGGGGCAGCAGCGCGGCCAGTCGGTGCAGGAGGGCCAGACGGCGGTCACGACGGCGTACGACGGGGCAGGGCGCGTGACCTCCATGAGCGAGGGGGCGGGCGGCGCGGGTCCGTACGTGAGCACCTTCGGCTACAACGCGAACGACCAGCTGCAAACGGTGACGCTGCCGGGCGGGGTGCAAGAAAGCATGGGGTACGACGCCAACAGCCAGCTCGTGGGCGTGACGGCGGTGGGGCCGAACACGGGGGCGACGGGCGCGGCGTCCACACATCTCAGCAGCCAGTATGGGTACACGTACGACGCGGCGGGGCGGGTGAGCAGCGTGACGACGCTCTCGGGCACGGACAGCCTGGCCTACGACGGGGCGTCGCGGTTGGTGAACGAGGCGGCGCAGGGCGGTTCCACGCAGGTGATCGCGAAGGACGGCGTGTACCATTGGACCTACGACGCCAACGGCAACATCTTGACGGCGATGGACGACTCGGGAGCCACGAACGTCTACACGTACAGCGTGACCATGCCCGACGAGGTCGCGCAGATGGGCACGACGGGCACGCCGCTGACCAAGACCACGGCCTACAGCTATGACACGCGGGGGGACGTGACGCGCATCGCCAACACGGCGGCGACGAGCGACAAGAACGCGCTCGTGCAGACCCTGAGCTACGACGGGCAGGGGCGCGTCGTGCAGGTGACGTACCTCGACCACGGCAACAGCAACACGCCCACGACGATCGCGCTCGCCTACAACGCGGACGGACAGCGCTCCGAGTACGCGCTGACGCCGCAGGGGCAGCCGACGCTGGACACGCGGTTCCAGTACCGCAACGGGGAACTGGCGGAGCAGAAGGTCATCAGCGACACGGCGAGCGGGCCGGTGGTGCTCTACGTGAACACGTACCTGTACGGGCCGCAGGGCCAACCGCTCGAACTGCTGCACGCGCAGCCGGGGCAGACCACAGCACGGTACTGGTACGTGCTCGACGGGCAGGGCAACGTGGTCGCGCTGACGGACGCGAACGGGGTGGTGGTGGACCGCTACGCCTACGACCAGTGGGGCGAGGCGACCTCGAACGACAAGACGGACGAGCACGTGCCGCAGCAGTTGCGCTACGGGGGCTATTGGTACGACGAGAAACTGAGTTGGTACTGGTTGAGCGTTCGCTACTACGACCCCGAGACCGCACGCTTCCTGCAGCCCGACCCTTCCGAGCAGGATGGAGTGCAAACTTATGCCTACGTGGGCGATGACCCCGTTAATGCTACTGATCCGAGCGGCTTATCCGCAGGCTTCAAGACCCCTCCGAGCTGGCTAGCGTCGACGAAATGGCCTATCTCAAAGAAGAACAGCCCGCAGCCCATCGATCCACTCAACGTCGTGATCACGAGTTTGTCTCGCATAGACGCGCCCGCGCTCATGCGCCTGTTGCTATGGCTGCCCGTCGCCAACTCGTCAAACCCTAGCGTTATTGGTGCTCAGTCCTATACCGAGAAGGCCAACGTCGGACAGGGGTCGCGATCGCAAGCCTACACATGGCGTGACGGAGGATATAGTGAGTTCGGTCTCGGCGGTAATCATGCGCGTGCGTGGCCACAACCAAATGGGGGGGGGACAGCATGGTTTCTCGCAGTGAGCGAGGAGTTTACTTGCACCGGCCAACCAGGTTTCCTTGGGATCGGCCACTGCATCCGTCCCAATGGGTTTAATCAAGGGAGGGATGATTTTGTAAAAGAAGTAACGTCGGAAGCTCAAACCGCCTTCTGCTCCTTCGGTGTGTGTCAGCCGGTGACATACTATTCGTATGACACCATACCAACCCCTTCAGAATATAGGCCTGGACGTGGGACAAGTAACGTACGATATGACGGACGGGTCGCCGTCATTACTCTTAATTAGGCTGTCTGGTGCGGGCTGGCTACGACATAGCACAACAACGGATCGTAGGAGTCAGCGCTCCATATGATACGTGTACTACGGCGTGTGCTCACCTTGGCTATTACTCTAACGGCCTTCTCTCTGCTTATTTGGGGATCGCACTACGTCCTCGTCGGCGTTATCGTAGACTCCACGAATCCATTCGGGGTAGAAGACGCCGGTACTTTTTGGATCATCGGCTGGCCGATCATCTTATTTGTCTTTGGATGCGTGCTGCTCCTCGCGCTCGTGCTGGCCGGACGCCTTGGTCGTGCGTGGAAAGCTCTGCTCGCGTTGCTCGGCATCGACATCGTGCTCTGGCTTCCGGGTCTAGCGGTCTTCGGTCACTATGTAAGTAACGATGCCGGATACATCGCCCTGGTCGCTCTGGTCGTAGGCTTCGATGGGGCAAGCGCGGTCCTCGCCGTGGTCTATCTTTTGCGCGGTGGACCGTATACCATTGCAGGCCGGTAAGCTCATTGGAACGACAGCACGTGGAGTGGGGTAACGGGCTGAAGGGGTAGGCCACCTTGGTTGAGGGGGCTGCCCTACGTGACGGTTGACACCCTCGCTCCGTCTGTCGCGCCAGTCGACCTGCACTGCACCTAGGCGGTTAGAAGCGTACGACGATGCGCGTGAATCGTGGACGGGTTAGTGATAGGTGCTGGAGGGGAATACATGACGCGTCGGCATCTCAGTGCAATTCTCGCCTTGCTGGCGACGGCTACGGTCAGTGCGCCTCTGCCGGGAGCGCACGCTGCCCGCGCCAGTCAGACTCCCTTGATCTTTCTCGTCATCGCCGTCGACAACGGCCACGGACGCGCGTATCTCGGCGATCCCTACGACCGTCGTCATCGCCCTGTGCGGGTTCTCGACATGGCCACCGGCGCCTTCCTCTCACCCGTACCTCTGCCGGTGGATAACCAGTTCTCCGCGCTGGCCGTTGATGCCCCGGCGCACCGCGTCTACGTCGCGTTTGACGGCTACGCGCCGCCAGACTACGCGCCGACGACGGGGGTGCGGACGCTCGACACGGGGACCGGCGCGGTTGTACGCACGGTGTCCATCGTCTCCAAGGCTGACGCTATAGCCGTCGATCCGCGCGCCGGTCTCGTCTACGTCGCGAGTGGCGGTGTCAGCCCTTGCACGATCAGTGGCCACTGCCTCGACACAGGGCCAAACGTGGTATATGATGCGCTCATCAGCGTCCTCGACGCGCGCCGCGGCGTCCGGGTGCGGACGCTGACCGTCCGCGATGTGCTAGGGGCTCTGCTGGCCGTCGACGGGCGGGCGCGGCGCGTGGTCCTGGTCGGTGCGGCGGATGTCGTGAGTCGGGCCGATCCCGGGACCAATGTGAGCGTGCTCGACGCATTCAGCGGACGACTGGCGCGCCGGACACATCTGGCAGGCGGGAGGGCGCTTCGTCCGGTTGTGGACGAGGCGACCAGGCGCGCCTATGTCGCGACCACGATGGGGCAGGGCGGGCGGGTGGACCTGTTCGCGACGCAGGACGGACGGCGCGTGCGGACGGTCCACCTGGACAGCGCGCCGCTCGCACTCGCTGTCGGTGCGGCCGTACCAGGTGCCCCGAGCAGCGACTATGTCGCCGTCACGACGCTTGGTCCTGTCCGCACGGTGCGCCAAACTCTCAGCAACGGGACCCCCGTTACCGGGACCATCGCCATTGGCCGCGGCAGCCTCACGATCTTGGACGCGCGGAGCGGAACCCTGCGGCACAGGGTTGTGGTCGGCATCGATCCTCAGGCCTTAGCGATCGACGAGCGGCGCGGCTGGATTGTGGTCGCGAACGTGGGGGGAAGCGGCCTGCGCGGCGCGCCGTACAGGCGCGGCAGCGTGAACCTGATCGACGCGCGGGCCGGCGTCATGCGGCGCAACGTGTCGCTGGACATCATCCCTTTTAACCTGGCGCTCGATACAAGGACGGGACGGGCCATCGTCAGCGGCTACAACGAATACACAGGTCGCAACAGCATACAGGTCGTCGACATCAGCCGCGGGGCGATCCTGCGCACGGTGTCGCTGTGATCGCTCCGTAGGTTTCTAGCACGCTCACTGTAGCGGTGCGCGCGATAGGGCTGCGTGAATCCAACGTGACAGCGCTGACGGACGCGAACGGGGTGGTGGACCGCTACGCCTACGACAGTTGGGGCGAGGCGACCTCGAACGACAAGACGGACGAGCACGTGCCGCAGCAGTTGCGCTACAAGGGGCTGTACTACGACGAGAAGCTGAGTTGGTACTGGACCGGCGGGCGCTACTACGACCCCGAGACCGAGCGCTACCTTCAGCCAGAGGGCGACCCGAGCTTTATCTATGCGAGTGATAATCCGGCTGGTCCTCCAACTCCTGGTCCAGTCGACACACCTAATCCAAGCCCTACACCGACAACAACATCCACACCTACGCCAGCTCCAAACCAGTGCGGAAGCGATGATAGACAATGTCAAATAGCAGCGGGAATTGCGACTAGAACGGTATATGGATATTTGCGATATGCAGGTACTATCGCAGGTAAGGTCTATCAGCGCGCGTCTAGCGTCTTCGCCATTCTAAACAAAGACTCGTACAGGAACGAGGCTAATAGTGGCAGCGTATCTGGAGGAATACAAAAGCTGAAACCTTATGAGCGATGCCACTTACTTGCCAAGCAGCTATCGGGAGATAATAAAGAAAAGGCGAACTTTGTGTTCTGTTGGAAGGCGGTCAACGACCCTGTTATGAAGCGTTATGAGAACATTGTCAAAAACCTCATTCTAGGAGGAGATGTGGTTGCCTATAGCGTTGTAGTTAATTACGATGATTCTCATGGAATCGCTCAAGTACCATTCAGGATTGAAATGGCAGCTTACAGCAATGACCAAGGAACATACCTCTTCGACACGTTCATTAGTAACACTAAGGTCCCGCATGAGTCTCCAGGGACGCGGGGCATTGACCATCCATAATGTGCTCAGAGTTGTTGGCAAGGAGGTGCATGTCTGTCCGCGCTCCGAGCGGTCATTGGGACAGGTACGAGAATTAACGATCACCTAGCAAAACAGTGGCGGCAGCTTCTTGTAATGGGGCTACTAGCAACGAACGGTGTTAGTAAGCGTACAACCAGTGCTAGTTGCTCCAGAACGTGGTTTATCACTATTCTAGTTGGCTCGACAGCAACTTGTCTTAATACACGGCATCATGGAGGCACTCAATGTTTGAACAGGTTTATCGCATCGGCGACATGCAAGAAGTGGCGACAAATGAGGCCGTGAACGAGGCTGAGGCTGCTCTACACACACGGTTTCCCCATGGCTACAGAGAGTACGTGACGACCCTGGGCGACGGAGACTACAACACGCGGGTTCACGTGTTGCCGCCGTCAGAAGTCCTTGCCGAATACAGGCCACAACAAGAGACATGGGCAGACAATCCGGGTTTGTATGACGAGTACTTCACGGTCATCCCGCACAATCGGTTCTTGCACATGATCCTGTTCCTAATCACAGATGACGGGGTCAATGTTGTGTTTCACCCCGACGCGCCTGATGATCTCTATCTCCTTGAAGAACAGGCAGCGTACAAGATCGGAGGTTCCCTTGGCGACGCGCTCGACTGGATCTTCGGGACGGGCATCGCCACGCCCAAAGTCCAACGGAGCATTCTCACCACGGCGGGAACGTTCGTCGCCCATGATTTTCGCTTTTTCGAGCCCTCCACAGGGAGGGCAACTACAGGGCTGGCGGGGCCGAACTTGGATGCCTATCACCGGGCGAAGGATCTGTTGATTGGTCTGGCCCTGGCGGATCGAGAGGGCATGACCTGCGTTTATCACGAGGAAGAAGAAATTGAAGGCGGCCGCTACGAGTGGCTCCAACTCCTCGTGCGTGAGTACGCAGGCAACATCGAATGCAGTGCGATCCTGCCGAGGGGGTCGACAAAGATCGGCATTACCTACGACGAACGGCATGAGACCACAAGCATTGAGCACCTACGCTCGTCGCTACAACGTGTCGGATATCGCTAATACATAGGCTGACCACGGCGTACACCTACGACGCGGCGGGGCAGGGGCGCGGCCAGTCGGTGCAGGAGGGCCAGACGGCGGTCACGACGGCGTACGACGCCGAGGGACGCGTCACGAGCATGAGCGAGGGGGCAGGCGGCGCGGGTCCGTACGTGAGCGCCTTCGGCTACAACGCGAACGACCAGCTGCAAACGGTGACGCTGCCGGGCGGGGTGCAAGAGAGCATGGGGTACGACGCCAACGGCCAGCTCGTGGGCGTAACGGCGGGGGGGCCGAACACGGGGGCCACGGGCGCGGCGTCTACGCGGCTCAACAGCCAGTACGGGTACACGTACGACGCGGCGGGGCGGGTGAGCAGCGTGACGACGCTCTCGGGCACGGACAGCCTGAGCTACGACGGGGCCTCGCGGTTGGTGAACGAGGCGGCGCAGGGCGGTTCCACGCAGGTGATCGCCAAGGGCGGGGTGTACCATTGGACCTACGACGCCAACGGCAATATCTTGACGGCGACGGACAGCCTGAGCTACGACGGGGCCTCGCGGTTGGTGAACGAGGCGGTGCAGGGCGGCTCCACGCAAGTGATCGCCAAGGGTGGCGTGTACCATTGGACCTACGACGCCAACGGCAACATCCTGACGGCGATGGACGACTCCGGGGCCACCAACGTCTACACGTACAGCACGACGCTGCCGGACGAGATCGCGCAGATGGGCACGACGGGCGACCCGGTCACCAAGACCACGAGCTACAGCTACGACACGCGGGGCGATGTGACGCGCATCGCCAACACGGCGGCGACGAGCGACAAGAACGCGCTCGTGCAGACCCTGAGCTACGACGGGCAGGGGCGCATCGCGGCGGGATCGATCAGTTGACGGGGATCGTCGGTGGAGCGGCGGGAGCGACGTACGACGCCCTTCTTGGGGACGACATCGCGACGCTGCGCAACCCGAGCGCGAGCAACGAGGACAAGGCGCTGGCGCTGGCCTCGATCCTCCTGACCGTGATCCCCGCGGACAAAGTCGTCAAACTGCTTAAGTTCGTGGGCAAGATTCCCTTCGCGGCCAGGCGGAGCCTTTAGCTTGTGGTCGCCGCCTTCTTTTGGCGCGGTTTTTTCGCGGGGACTGCCGGGGCTAGCGCCTCCCGCTCGCCTTCCGGCTCGCGCGCGCTGCCGAAGCGGACCATGTAGGCGTAGTGGCAGGCGAAGGAGCGGTACGGTGCATAGACCTCCGTGCGCTCGATCATCTCTTCCGCCGTCAGATCGTCGGGGTTGGCCACGTCGGGGGCCACGAGGCGGCGCAAAGCTGCCTCGTCGATAAAGACGTCGGGGTGTTTCAAGCCGCGCAAGGCGACGTAGCCTGCTGTCCAGGGGCCGACCCCGTGCAACTCCTTGAGGATAGCCACGGCCTCCACTCCGGGCAGCGCGCGCAGGTGGTCCCAATCGTAGCGCTCCGGCTTGGCCAGCATGTCCTGGGCGATCGCGGGGAGGTAACTGGCCTTTTGCCGGCTGAACTTAAGATCGAGCAGGTCGCCGGGGGTGACGGCGGCCAGTTGCTCGACCGAGGGATAGATGAGATGCTCCTCGTCGGCGAACGCGGCGGTCTGGCCGTAGGCCGTGGCCAGAGCGGTCTGAAGCTTGATGGAGAGGCCGGGGTAGATGCGGCTGCCGATGATCGAGGTAAGCAGGCAGGACCACGGGTCGGCCAGACCGGGCGGGCGCAGCGGCCAGCAGCGCTCGAGCAGAAAGGCTCCCTGCGCGCTCGTCCCCAGCGCCGCGCGCACCGCCGCCATGTCCACGTCGAGCGCGAAGCGGCGCGTGGCCCAGATGGCCGCGAGGTCCATGACGGCGTCGTCCGGGGGTGGGGCGCCGTCCGCCGCGCGCACGCTCACGCGCAGGCCGGGCGCATCGTACGCGGCGGCGACGGCTTCGACGGAGATCAAGAACGGCAGGCCGTTCAAGGCCAAGGCGCGACCTAGGTGGTCCTTGGACGGCGAGACGTGGTCGAAGGAGTCCGTGGCGCCGGTGTCGGCGACGAGCGTTAGGGCGACGACCGGATCGAACGGTGCTTTAGGGATCAAGGTCATCGCCTTCGCGAGAGGATCATCGTAGACGACGCCCTCGTCTATGCGCCGGACATCGCTCGTCATGCCTTCTCCTGTACAAGGGGAATACCGCTAAACCGCCGGGTGCGAGGGGGACGCGCTCCGGACAGTTTAGCGGTCGGTAAGGGCGGAGGGGGATGACGCCGCAATAGCTAGCGGCAGCCGCATCCACCGCCGCCGCAGGCACAACCGCCGCCGCCAGCCGGGCGCGAGGACAAGCTCTCCATGATCGCGGTATTGCCGCCCGTCGCATGTGCGGCGAACGACGAGACCAGGCGGCGCACCGCGTCGGAGCCGCAGTAGCGGCAGACGACGGAGTCGGCCAGGGCCGGCGATGAGACGAGCATCTCGAACGGCTTGGCGCAGTCGGCGCATTTGTATTCGTACAACGGCATGATGGACATCCTTCTTGGCGTTAGGGAAATTTACTACTGAAAGTATACCCAGACGCGCGTGGTTAACCACACGAAACCATCACCGACGCGCGCCCCGCGCTCAAGAACAGGCGTCGTCACGATGTACCGTGGTTAGGCGACGCGGGTGATGCCGCGCTCCGAAGCGATTATACTGGGGGCAATGCCTGAGATCCTTTCCTCCGCTTTCCTCGAACAGCGTCTCGGGATCGCGTTCAAGCGCCGCGACCTGCTCGACCTCGCCCTGATCCACCTGTCAAAAACAGACGCCGCCGTCTTCTCGGCGTCCAAGACGGCTAGCGAGGAAGCGCTGCCCTCGAACGAGCGGCTTGAATTCTTGGGCGACGCCGTGCTCGGCGCGGCGGCGGCGGCCTTTCTCTACAAGATGTACCCGACGATGGATGAGGGCGAGTTGACCATGCTGCGCTCGGCGCTCGTGCGACGCTCCATCGTGACGCGCTACGCCGCCGATCTGGAACTCGTCTCTTTCGTGCCGCTCAGCAGGGCTGAAGAAGGCCCAAACGGTCGTGGAACCGCCTCGGTGCTCTCGGCGGCGTTCGAGGCCGTGGTGGGCGCGATCTTTTTAGACCAGGGGTTCGCGCGGTCGGCCCGCTTTCTCGACCGCTTTTTTCGTCGCTATCTACCCCTTGTGCTGGAGGCCGACCTGCACCGCAATCCGAAATCGGAGCTGCAGGAATTCGCCCAGGGCCGCTACCGCGTCACGCCGACCTATAAGATGCTGGAGCGCAGCGGCCCCGCGCACGATAGCCGTTTCGTGGCCGAGGCCGCCGTCGCGGGCCAGACCAGCGCACGCGGCGAGGGCATCAACAGGCAAGAGGCGGAGCAAGACGCCGCGCGCATGTTGCTTGCGTTGCTGCGCGCGGCTCTGACCACGAACGACGCTCAGAAAGAAGCATCGTCGTAGCGCCTTGGGGGAGGCTGCCGCGCAGGAAGAAAGGCGGGGCGTGCCGCCGGCCGCCCGCTCTAGGGCAGAGGACAGGGCAGGCGCGGCGCGTGCTCCGTCTGGCTGGCGGCGTCGTCGCCAGCGTCGCCAGCGAAGAGAAAGACGAGGCTCCGCGAGAGGTCGCTTTCTCTGCCCCCTCCGACGCTTGACCGCTCCAAGAGGACGACCACGTCGGCAAGCACCATCCCCGTGAGCGTGGCCACGGCGCTAGAGCCCGGCCCCAACTCAAGGCTACGAACGAAGGCGCTGGAGAGCAAAAAAGAACGCTGCCGGAAGAAAAACGCGGCAGCGTCTTGAACAGAAAAGCAGTCGCCTCCTCCACGAACATCTCTTTTTGGACGAGATCGTGGACGAGCGACGGCTAGGAGAGTATGGTCTCGCCGCCGGACACGGTCGGCACGTCGTCGGCGTTGGTCGGCATCATCTCCTCGCCCAGCACGCCGTCGATCATGCCGTATTCGACAGCTTCCTGCGCTGTCATGAAGAAGTCGCGTTGGGTGTCGTGCTCGACCTTCTCGAACGGCTGGCCCGTGTGCTCGGACAGGAGCGTGGTGGTGCGGCGCACCATGCGCAAGATCCAGCGCGAGCGCACTTCGAGGTCCGGCGTCGTCCCCTGGAAACCGGCCTGACCTTGATGGATCATGATGTCCGTGTTGGGCAAGGCGAAGCGCTTGCCCTTCGTGCCGGAGGCGAGCAGCAGCGAGGCGATGTCGCCGATGAAGCCCACGCCGATGGTCGAGACGTTGGGCTTGATGTGTTGCATCGTGTCGTAGATAGTTAGACCGGCTAAGACATCGCCGCCGCCGCTGTTGATGTACATCATGATGTCGCGGTCGGCGTCCACGCTCTGGAGGAACAGCAACTGCGCCGTGATGAGCGCGGCGATCTCGGTGACGATGGGCGTGTTGAGGAAGATGATGCGCTCGTTCAGCAGGCGAGAGTAGAGATCGTAGCTGCGCTCGCCGCGCGGGGTGGTCTCGACGACGGTAGGGACATAAACCATGCGCGTGCTCCTTGATGTATCGTTCATCGTGCATCGCCAAGAGGCGGCGCCTTCATACCGTAATGGTAGCGGAAATGACGGCGCGTTACTGGCCGCGCCGAAGGTCGTCGATGGAGCAAACGTGTCCGCGTCGCGGCGTCGTCTCCTCGTAGGCGGGGAGCGCCTCGTGATGGTCGTCGCGCCGAGCGCTGTATAGGGATGCACTCTTCGTCCAAGGGCGTACATCACGATCGTGCGCCGCCCCCTTCTATGCACATAACTATTGACACAACGCCGCGCGCTCGGTAGCATAGGCGTAACGCCCTCTTAGGGTATCTGTTCTACCTGTAGCGCGACGATCGTCCGTGGAAAGCGGGTGCGCGATGAAAAAAACGGAGCCGCGTCCGGGTCAGTTAACCTTGTTCGGCGACGCCTTTGCCGGCGCGGACGCGCTCTTTGAGCCAGGGCGTCGGACGGCCGATGAGGCAGCAGCGCCCCCACCTGCTCCCGCGAGGGACATCTCTGCTGGGACATCGCCTCGGCAGCGCCGCGGTCCCATCGTAGCCGCGGCGCCGTCGGAATCCGGGCCGGTCGAGCCGCCGCCGCGGCGGGCGCCGCGTACGGCGCAGGCCACGCTGGACGAGATAATCCCGGAGTATCTCACGGCCCTCGCGGCGACGAGGTCGCGCCACACGCTCAAGAGCTTCGAACTCGACCTCCACTTGCTGCGTATGAAGGTGGGCAACCGCGCGGTCGGGACGATCACCACGGCAGACCTGAAGCAGTTCATCGCCTGGGTGCGCGCCGAACGCCAGAACAAGGACAACTCCGTCCGCCGCAAGGTGGCCTCGCTGAAGAACTTCTTCGGCTACCTGCGCGACGAAGGTCTCCTCGTGGCCAGTCCCGCCGATGCCGTGCCCTATCCCGACGTCCAGATCGCGCTGCCGGAGTTTCTCGAAGAAGACGAGGTCGGGCGGTTGATCGAAGCCACCTCGGACAACACCTTCTGGCAGGCGCTGCTGCTGCTGTTGCTCGATACCGGTCTCAAGCGCGACGAGGTGCTGGCCCTGCGCGTGGTCGACGTCTATCTGGCTCCCGCGCCAAGCTGTGAAGGCTACGTCGTGGTGCGCGAGACCGACGCGGCCAAGCGCTTGCGTTCGCGCCGCGTCGCCGTCACGGAACGTCTGTACGCGGCGCTCGCGGCGCACTACGCCTCGATGGCCCGCGCGGGAGGCGAGAGCAAGGTTTTCGACATCTCGGTGCGCGGCATCAACTTCATCGTGGAGACCTGCGCCGAGCGTGCGGGGATCGAACGTTTCATCAAGCGGGAGAAAGAGCAGCGGCGACTGACGCCGCAGGTGCTGCGCGAGACGTTTGCCGTGATGCACATGCGCTCGTTCGCGGCCGAGGAGCGCTTGCGCCGCCTGAGCGGTTGGAACGAGGAGCAGATGCAACTGCTGACGCTCAAGCACGACGGCGACCTGCTGCGGCTGCTTGGCCTCAAAGATGATCCCGATACGGCGCAGAAATATCGTCGCATCAGCGGGTGACGCCGCATTCAACGCCGTCGCCGTGTGTCGTCGTAGTGGGGCCGCCCGTATAATGCCAACGGGGGGCAAAATGAAAATGACCGCGGTCTCGCGCTTCGAGAGTTTGATGGAAGGGTTGGTCGAGCGCTCGTTCACGCGCCTGTTCCGGTCGCGCCTCCAACCGATCGAGATCGCCAAGAAGATCGTGCGCGAGATGGAGGCCGGCCGCGTCGTCGGCGTCTCCTCCGTGCTCGTTCCCAACGACTACCAGGTCTCGTTGTCTCCGGAAGACTTCGCCACGTTCGCCTCGATTCGCGGAGCGCTCGAAGGCGAGATGGCCTCCTACGTAGCGCAGGCGGTGGCCGACCACCGCTACACGACCGTGGAGCCTCCCCTCGTCTCCATTGTGTGCGACGACGCTTTGCATCCGCGTCAGGTCGTGGTCACCGGACGCTTACACGAATCACACCAGGCCGCCGCGCCGGCGACCGAGCGTCTGAACCCCACGCAGACGATGCCTCGCGCACCCGTCGCAGAGAAGGCCATGCGCCCGGTGGGCATGCCGGGCGAAGCGTATCTGTCGGTCGGCGACCTGACGTACCCTCTCTCGGTGCAGCGCGTGGCCGTGGGGCGCGGCTTAGAGAACACGATCGTGATCGAAGATAGGCGCGTCTCGCGCCTTCATGCCGTGCTCGTCTCCTCGGGCGGGAATTGGAGTGTGCGCGATGAGGGTTCGACCAACGGAACCTTTCTCAACAATCGCCGGGTGACGCAGCACGCGCTGCGCAACGGCGACCAGTTATCGCTCGGCGGCCTGGAGATGGTGTTTCGCCAGCGTTGGGAGGGCTCGTGAGCGCTGCTATCGTGCTTTTCCTCTCACGCTTGGTCTTATTGGGCCTCCTCTACGGCTTTCTCTACATCGTCGTGCGAGCCCTGCGCCGAGACCTCCACGCCATAGCGCGTCCGGCGAGGGCCGTCGAGCAAGACGACATAGACGCCCTCGCCGCGCGCGGGCCGGCGTCGCGTCAGCCCGCACCAGCGGCTGTCCCCCCGGCCGCCGCCGCGCGGGCCGCGGCGCCGCCGCGCGGCGTCGGTCTGGAGGTCGTCGAGGCGGGACAGACCACGCTGGCGCGCGGCGCCCGTTTCGTCCTGCGCGACCCCTTCCTCGTTGGCCGTAGCGCGTCGAACGATCTCGCGCTCGAAGACGACTGGGTCTCGGCCCAGCACCTGCGCCTGCGCCGGCAGAACGGAACCTGGGTGGCCGAGGATGTCGGCTCGACCAACGGGACGAGCGTCAACGACCACCGCCTCAATGGCATGACGCGCATCCGCGCGGGCGACCGCCTGCAAGTGGGGCGCGTTGTCCTCTCCTTAGTCGACGACCTATGATAGGGACACGTAGGCTGGCGACGCCCCCGCGTGGGGGTCTCTCCCCCACCACGCCATTAGATAAAGGGCCGTCGTTCCGTCAAACCGAAGTCGGGTTGCTCGTCGCTGTCGGCATCGTCGTGCTGGGCGCGGCGGTCAGCCTGACGCTGGCCGCGCCCAGCACGACCGCGCGCACCCTCTTCGTGCTCATCGGCGTGGAGCTGGGGGCCATGCTGCTGGGCTCCATGGTGCTCTCGTGGCGCCTGCCGCGCGCCGATCAGGTCGTCTTCCCCGTGTCCTGTATGCTCACCGGCCTCGGCTTCGTGATGATCTACCGTCTGAGCCCCACCTACGCGCCGCGTCAGAGCGGCGGCGTGCTCGCCGGCCTGGTCCTCATGATGGTCGCGGCCTTGGCCTTCCGCGACTACCGTCTGCTTAAACGCTACAAATATACCCTGGTCGTGTTCGGCTTCGCCCTCATCCTAGGCACCAAGTTCCTGGGCGTCGATCCCTACGGCGAGGGCTACAAGCGCTGGTTCGGCTTCCACGGCGTCTACTACCAGCCGGTGGAACTGCTCAAGATACTGATCGTCTTGTTCTTCGCCGCCTATCTCGACGAGAAGCAGGAGGTGCTCGCGCGGGCCTACTTGCAGGTGGGGCGGCTACGCCTGCCGCCGCTGCAATACGCTGGCCCGCTGTTCTCCACCTGGCTGCTGGCGCTGGGCTTCCTGCTGTTCCAGAACGACCTCGGCTCGGCGCTGCTGTTCTTCGGCATCTTCCTGGCCATGGTCTATATCGCCTCTCCGCGCGTCGTCTACTCCCTAGTCGGCCTCGTCATGGTGGCCGTGGGCGCCGTGATCGCCTACCACTTCAACGCCCACGTGCGTGCGCGCGTCATCACCTGGATCGACCCGTGGCCTTACGTGCATACGGACGTGCCGGGTACGGCCACCTCGTCGTGGCAGCTCGTGCAGTCGCTCATCGGCATCGCCTCCGGCGGCCTGCCAGGCGAGGGTCTGGGCCAGGGGCTGCCCACGCGGATACCCGTGGCGCGCACGGACTTTATTTTCTCCGCCTTCGGGGAGGAGTTAGGCCTGGCGGGAGCGTTGTTTGTCCTGGCCTGCTACCTCGTGCTCACCTTCCGCGGGCTGCGCATCGCCGCCACGGCGCGCGATCGCTACGACAAGCTGCTCGCGGCGGGGCTGACCTCGGCGCTGGTCATCCAGGCGCTGGTCATCATCGGCGGCAACATCCGTTTGTTGCCCATCGCCGGCGTGCCGCTGCCCTTCGTGAGCTACGGCCCGAGTTCGCTGTTGAGCAACTTCATCGTAGTGGGCATGTTGTTGCGCATCTCGGCCAATGCCCATGCCGACAGGACGCGGGGGACGGCGTGAACTCCTTGCTCAAGGTCAGAGGGCCGCGCCGCAACGCGCGCGAACCGGAGGATGCCGCGACCGCGGTCGATCGTAAGATCGAGAAGCTCTCGCGTCTGTTCCTGGTCCTCTTTATCGTGACGGCGGCGCTGCTCTCGTACTGGCAGATCGTGGATGCGGGCTCGCTCGTGAACCGCGCCGAGAACCCACGCCTCTACTACAGCCGCCTGGCCATACGCCGCGGCGCTTTCTACGACCGCAACGGTGCGGTGCTGGCGCGCACCACCTTTTCCGGCTCCGGCCCAAACGCCCAGCCGACGCGCACGTATCCCACGGCGTCGCTCGGCGCCCTGCTAGGCTATGACTCGGCGCAGTACGGGAACGCCGGTCTGGAAGACGTTTACAACGCGTACCTCAATGGCGCGGCCCCGTCGCAGCCGTTAGACAACACGCTCAACCGTCTGCTCCACCAGCCGATCATCGGCGACGACGTACATCTGACCATCGACGCGCGCATCCAGAAGATCGTGGCGACCGAGTTTGGAGCGGGGCGGGGAGCCTGCGTCGTGGCCGACCCGCGCACCGGTGCGATCGAGGCGCTCTACAGCCAGCCTTCCATCGATCCAAATCTGGTGGACGATCAGGGCTACTGGGACAGCACGCTCAAACGCACCGACAGCCCTTTCGTCGATCGCGCCCTGCGCGCGGCCTATGCGCCAGGCTCGACCTTCAAGACCATCACCCTGGCGGCAGCCTATGATACGGGTCTCCTGGACACGAGTACGGTGCTTCAAGGACAGCAGGCGACGGGGCCGCTCTTCGTCGACGGCTATTTGCTGCGCTCCGCGATCAACAATCTGCCCAACGGCGTCGCCAGCGTCTCCACTGTCGATGCTTTCAAGTACAGCGACAACATCGCTTTCGCCACCATCGGCATCTCGCTGACGCAGCCGACGCTGCTCGACTACGCCGCGCGCTTCGGGTTCGGGGCGGCCATCCCCTTCGATCTACCGGTCACGCGCAGCCAGATGACGACGCACCCCGACACGTTCTCGCGGCTCGACCTTGCCGAGAGCGCCTTCGGCCAGGCCGAGGTGCTGGCCACGCCGCTGCAGATGTTGATGGCGGCGGAGGCCGTGGCCAACGGAGGCCAGGAGATGACGCCCTACGTCGTCTCGGCGGTTACGGCCCCGAACGGGGAGATCCTGACCCAGAACAACCCTTCCGTGTTTTCCACGCCCATCTCGGCGGCGACAGCGGCCAAGATGACGCAGGCCATGACGGCAGTGGTCGAGTCGCCAGGCGGATCGGGCTTCGAGGCCAAGGTTCCCAGCGTGCCTGTGGCCGGCAAGACGGGCACGGCCGAGACTCCTGGCGGCGCGCCGCACGCCTGGTTCATCGGCTTCGCCCCGGCGGACCACCCGCGCCTGGCCATCGTCGTCTTTAAAGAGAACGGCGGCGAAGGCTACGCGCAGGCCGCGCCCATCGCCGGCCGCATCCTCGCACAGGCCCTCCCGCTCACCAAGTAGGGAAGGCGCCGGATGACGGGACGACGCATCAATCTTTGACAGGACAGCATCCGTGCTGCTACCTTAAAGGCATGATGCATTCGGATACTCTCGCGTACGGCGACGTTTCAGGTCGACACCGCTTCTAGACGCCCACAAGCGTCGAGACGAGCCGGTGCTGCACCCTGCCTTTTTTTGTAGGCAACGCGGCAAGACCTCCTTCTCGCACCCTCTTCTCGCGTGACGCCGTGGGCTTTTGTGCTCCCGGCGTTTTTTGTTTTTCCTAGCCGTACAGGAGATCCCTACCGTGTCTATGTCCGCCCCCCTGGCCGAGCGCGCGCTCCGCCCCCATCTCCATTTCCGCGTGATCCTCTTCGCCTTCCTTGGCCTCGGCTTCTACGTCGGCGTGTGGGCCGTTCTGCTCGCCGACCTCGCGCGCGCCCTGCAACTTAAGCCCGACGCGCTCGGCGTCGCCCTCTCCGGTTTCTCGCTCTCGGGCATCGTCACGCTGTTCGCCGGCGGACGCCTGGCCGACCGTCTCGGTCGTCGCATCGTCTTCGTCGCGGGCAGCGGCGGCCTGAGCTTGTTCTTCCTGGCCTTGACTTTGGTGTGCGACTTCCCCGCGTTCGTCGGCGCCTGTGTCGTGGGGGGACTTTGCGCGAGCCTCTACGACCTGGCGGTGAACACGCTCGGCGGCGACTACGAGCGGGCCTATAGCACGCGCGTCATGACCCTGCTGCACGCCGGTTTCAGTGGAGGTGCGGCGGTCGGGGCAGCGGCTAGCGCGGCAGCCCTGGCGAGCGGTCTGAGCTATCACGTCGTCTTCGTGCTGGCGGGCGGCCTGTTGCTCGCCCTGGCTGTTCTGTCCACGCGCCTGCCCCTTCCCCCTGTCGCCGCGGAGACGGCGCCTCCCGCGGCGGACGCCGTCCCTAACGCCATCCACCCGGCCACGCCGCTCTGGCGCGTGCCGGGCGTACTGCTGGCGCTGGCCATCGTCGGCGTGTGCTTCTTCGGCGACGGCGCCCTGGAGGGCTATACCTCAATCTACCTGCGCGCCCTGCTCGGGGCGGGGGCGCTGCTCGGCGGCCTGGGCATCGCCGCCTTCCACTTGGCCAGCCTGGCAGGACGGCTCGGCGGGACGGCCTTCATCCGGCGCTACGGAGAGCGCACCGTGGTCACCGCCGGTGGGCTCGGCGCCGCCCTTGGCATCGGTCTGGCCGTCGCGACCTCCCAGCCAGTCGTCGCCGTGGTCGGCCTGCTGCTCGTCGGCCTGAGCCTCGCGCCCATCGTGCCCACGGGCTTCTCGCTGGCCGGACGCGCGGCGCCGGGACGCGGGGGACGAGCTGTCTCGCTGGTCACGCAGGCCGGCTACGGCGCCTTCATCGTCTCCCCACTGGTGATAGGCGGCCTCGCCAGCCTCATATCGTTGCGCGCGGCCTTGCTCCTCCTGATCGTGACCTACGGCGGCGTCGCCCTACTCGCACGCCGCATCCCTCCGGCGTCATAGGCTCGACCGTGAGCAAAGAGGCCAGGGGCGCATCGCCGCCCCCGGCCTCTTCGTCTCCGCATCACGAACGCGCGGCGGCCGGAAGCCAGTCGGTCTTCAGGACGACGGGGGGCATTGTATATTTGAGGCGAGGAGAACAATAAGCAATGGATACACCGCAAAACCTAGCCTCGCGTAACGACGGATTCCCCAACCCTTTGACGCCTGAGAAGGTGCGGCGCGCACGGGCGCGCGTTGCCGCCGTTCACGAACGGATTCGTCGACGCGGCGTTGATCTCTCCCAACTGCCTGATCCTGTCGAGGAACTCATCAAGGCCCGTGAATCTGGATACAGGGACGCATAGGGTCTGTGCGCGATTCCGTTTTGTCGTCGATGCCTCAGTTGTCGTCCGCTGGCTTGTTGATGGCCCGTTTAGTACGGAGTGTCGTGCGTTCCTGGACCGGTGTACCGTGAATGACGCGCGCTCGCTCGCTCCCTCATGTCTTTATTCTGAAGCAGCCAATGTCATGTACTGGCTCTGCCTTGCGAAGCCGCCTTTGCCGACACTCCTCCTTGACGAAGCTATCGATCTTCTCTACTCCCTACCGGACTATGAGATTGCCTTTGTGGATGATGTGCGTCGCACACCATGGGACGACATCGCGCTCGTTCCACAATGGGAGCAGGCATCCGACGGAACGGTGCGCGATTATCGTATCGACATCTACGCACGAAGGATGACTTGGAGCTTTCCAAGCCGACGCGGATCGCTTTTCGACATGTCGTACGCGGCGCTTGCCGAGCAAGCAGGAACGATGATGTGGACGATTGACGAGCGGTTCTACAACGGCGCACGAGCACAGGGTTTAACTCATGTAATGCACCCCCTGGCTACGACTCTCTTCCCTAAGCGCTAGGCTCGGATATGAGCGCTCCGTGCGTTGATGGCGTCCACCGCTGAGGCAATGACTTGGGTTTGGGGCGTACGCCGCGTCGCCCGGCGAGGTATGCAAAAAGAGGGGCGAGGCGCGACAGATGATGTCGCGCCCCGCCCCTCTTAGCGGCAAGACCTGCTCGGGTTAGACGAGCGTCGTCTCGATCTCAGACTCGGTCTCGATCACGGCCTCGGCGCTGGGTATGGAGACGACGTGGACGGCGCCGTTCTCCATGGAGAGCCGGGCGGTCGCGCCCTTCTCCACCTCGCCAGCCAGGATCGCGTCGGCGAGAGCATCGTCCACGTGGCTCTGGATGGCCCGGCGCAGCGGACGCGCGCCGTACTCGTCGTCGTAGCCCTCGTCGATGAGAAAGGCTTTGACGTCGTCCCCGATCTCCAAGGAGATGTGCTGCGCCGCGAGCCGCTCCTCGACCGCGCCGAGCAAGAGGTCCACGATGGAGCGCAGGCTCTCGCGCGAGAGCGACTGGAAGACGACCACCTGGTCGATACGGTTGATGAACTCTGGGCGGAAAGCCCGCTTAAGACCTTCGAGCGCCGTGGAGCGCCGCTCATCGTCAGCCTTAGTCGCGGCGTCCTCGCCAGGGCGCAGCGTGGTGAAGCCGAAGCGACCGACCTTACGCATGTCCTGCGAGGCCACGTTCGAGGTCATGATGACCACCGTGTTCTTGAAGTCCACCGTGCGACCTTGACCGTCGGTCAGACGACCGTCGTCCATGATCTGCAAGAGGGCGTTGAAGACCTCCGGGTGCGCCTTCTCGATCTCGTCGAACAGCACCACCGAGTACGGGCGTCGCCGCACCTGCTCGGTCAACTGGCCGCCGTCGTCGTGACCCACGTAGCCGGGAGGGCTCCCGAACAAACGGGAGACCGTGTGCGGCTCCATGTACTCGCTCATATCGAGGCGGATCATAGCGTCCTCGCCGCCGAACAACTCGGCGGCCAGAGCGCGGGCCAACTCCGTCTTGCCCACCCCTGTCGGGCCAAGGAACAAGAACGACCCGATGGGACGCTTGGGATCCTTCAGCCCGGCGCGCGAACGGCGGATGGCGCGACTCACCGCGACGATGGCCTCGTCCTGCCCCACCACGCGGTTGCGCAGGTCGCCTTCGAGATTGCGTAGGTTAGCGCGCTCGCTCTCCAACATCTGGCCCACTGGCACGCCGGTCATGGCCTCGATCACCGAGGCGATCAGGTCGGGCGTCACCAGCAGTTTGGCCGTCAGGCCGGAGTCCGCACGGGCGCGGTCCAGCTTCTCCGTCACGGTCAGCTCTTGCTGGCGCAACTTGGCCGCGCGCTCGTAATCCTCCGCCTGCGCGGCGGCTTCCTTCTGCGTCTGAAGGTCGAACAACTGCGTCTCCAGGTCGGTCACGACCTCCGGGCCTTCGCCGCGCTCGCTGGCCTCCAGGCGCAAAGACGACGACGCCTCGTCGAGGAGGTCGATGGCCTTGTCGGGCAAGAAGCGGTCGTTGATGTAGCGGTCGGAGAGCGTCGCCGCGGCGAAGACGGCCTCGTCGGTAATCTCCACGTGGTGGTGCGTCTCATAGTGCGGCTTGACGGCCATCAACATGGGAATGGCCTCTTCCACGGACGGTTCGCCTACCAGCACCGGCTGGAAGCGGCGCTCCAGCGCGGCGTCCTTCTCGATATGCTTACGGTACTCGTCGAGCGTGGTCGCGCCGATGAGGCGCAGGTCGCCACGCGCGAGGGCGGGCTTGAGCATGTCGGCCGCGCCCACGGCGCCCTCGGCCGCGCCGGCGCCGACGACGGTGTGCAACTCGTCGACGAACAAGATGACGTTCTTATCGGCGGTCGCCTCCTCGATCACGCCCTTCACGCGCTCCTCGAACTGGCCGCGGAACATCGCGCCGGCAACCATGCCGCCAAGGTTGAGCGAAATAATGCGCTTCCCGCGCAGGTAGGCCGGAGCGGAGCCGTCGGCGATGCGCCGGGCGATGCCCTCGACGATGGCCGTCTTGCCCACGCCGGGCTCGCCGATGAGGACGGGGTTGTTCTTCTGGCGACGTCCAAGCACCGTGATGAGCCGGCGCGCCTCCTTATCACGGCCCGCCGCCGGATCGAGCCGGCCGTCCACCGCGTCGCGCGTCAGGTCGCGCCCATACTGGTCGAGCGTCGGCGTCTTGGAGCCGTTCCCACCGCGACCGGACGTGGCCGTGGCCGTGGAGGAGCCGGCCGCCTGGCCAGACGCGCCGCGACCGAAGATGTTGCCGAGCACGCCGCCGGCATTAGCTCCGGCTTCCGGCTCGGACGAATTCATAGCGCCACGCATCAACTCTTCCGCGCAGGGCTGGCAGAACAGGTGCGACTCGCGCTGGCCGTTCACAATGCCGTCGAGACGCACGCGGGCGTCGCGCTGCTGGCACTTTTCACACTTAGGCATGATGTTGAAACCTCTATATTCCTAGACTCGCGACGTGCGACCGGGTGTGTCGCCACGTCGCCTCCCGCATCAGGCGGGGGTGGCATCCCAGCGCAACAGATGCGGCGTAGAGTCGAAAAACCCCATTTGAGCCGTTCGTCTCCCTACACCATCTATTGTACCATCGACCGAGCACTATATCAAGGGTAGTTGATAGCTCATCGCTCAATCTTTTTACAGTATACATCAAGAAGATAGAGGTGCCAACCGTGTTTTGGGCGACAGTGGGGGCGGGCCGGCCTGTGAGACAATTCGCCAGGCTTCAGCTGCCCCGTGGCCGCGCTCTTCGCGTAGCCGCCGCGTGATAGGGCGAGTCCGGGGACACGTGCTACCCTGTAAGTGGACGTGGCGGCGGTCGCCAGCGCGGCGGCCTGCCCCAACGGCCCCGGAGACCAGCCCCACTATTTATTATCGTCTGTCGTACCGGTACGCGTATTTCCATGCACTCTACGCGCCCGCGATCGTCGAGGGGCGCTGAACGCTGCGGTGGGCGCGTCCGCTGGAGGTCCATCATCGCTATGACCAATGCCGCTCCCCCTAGTACCGCTGAGGCGCCCCGGCGCGGAACCGGTCTAGCCCGCTTTCTCGACGCCGCGCATCACCGCCAGCCGGACACAACGCCGGTCTGGTTCATGCGACAGGCTGGCCGCTGCTTGGCCGAGTATCGCAAGCTCAAAGAGTCGTACAAGATCATGGAGCTGGCCAAGACGCCTGAGCTCGCCGCCGAGATCACCTTGATGCCGGTCACGACGTTCGACGTCGACGCGGCCGTCCTATTCGCCGACATCATGCTGCCGCTGGAGAAGATGGGGGTCGACCTGGATATACGGCAGGGCGGCCCCGTTATCTTCAATCCCGTGCGCTCCGCTGCCGACGTGGAGAGGCTGCGCGTGATCGAGCCGGAAGAAGACGTGCCCTACGTGCTCGACGCCATCCGCCGTGTCCGCACGGCTCTCGACGGCGAGAAGGCCGTGATCGGATTTTCCGGTTCGCCCTTCACCCTTGCCTGCTACCTTATCGAGGGCGGTCCATCGCGCGAGTACGGTCTGGCCAAGAGCTTCATGTACGCCGAGCCCGCCGCTTGGCACATGCTGATGGAGAAGCTCTCCGCCACCGTGGCGCGCTATCTCGTGGCGCAGATCGAGGCCGGCGTCCACGTCGTCCAGTTGTTCGACTCGTGGATCGGCGCCCTTAGCCCCGCCGACTACACGCGCTACGTGGCCCCGCACGTCGCCGGCATCTTCGCCGCGGTGAAGGAGACGGGTACGCCGGCCATCCACTTCGGCACCGGCGCGGCCTCGCTGCTCGACCTGATGGCGGCGGCCGGCGGAGACATCATCTCGGTCGACCACCGCGTGATGCTCGACGAAGCTTGGGCGCGCATCGGCTTCGAGCGCGGCATCCAGGGCAACCTCGACGCCACGCGGCTGCTAGCTGGCTGGGAGGCGATCGAGGACGGGACGCGCGATGTACTGGCCCGCGCCGGTGGACGCCCCGGCCATATCTTCAACCTCGGCCACGGCGTGTTGCCCGAGACCGATCCCGAGCAACTCAAGCGCCTCGTGTCCTTCGTGCGCGAGGAAGCGGTGCGGTTGTAACCACCATCGCCCGGCTCTTGACGCCCTCCGCGCGGTCGCTCCGCCGCCCGTTCATCGCACCTGCTTAGTATAAGGAGAGAATTGATGGATAAGAACACGACCGTGGGCGTGCTGGTCATGACGTACGGCTCGCCCGAGACGCTCGACGATGTCGCGGGGTATATGACCAACGTCTACGGCGGTCGCCAGCCCGACGAGGAGCTGGTGGCCGAGTTCCGCCGCCGCTACGAGCTGATCGGTGGGTCGCCGCTGGTCCAGATCACCAAGGAGCAGGCCGCGGCGCTGCAAGACGAGTTGACCGCGCGCCATCCCGAGGGGCCGCGCTTTATCGTCTCCGTAGGCATGCGCTTTTTCCGGCCTTTCGTCGGCGAAGGGCTCACGAGCCTGGTGGACGCTGGCGTGGACCGCGTGGTGGCGCTCATTATGTCGCCGCAATACTCGCCCATCTTGATGAAGGGCTACCACAACGCGCTCGACGCCGCGGAGAAGGAGCTCGAGCGGCCCGTGCCGGTGCGGATCGTCGGCTCGTGGCACCAGCAGCCCTTGTTCGAGCAGGCCATCGCCCAGCGTGTGGAAGAAGCCCTCGGCCACTTCCCGGCGGACGAGCGCGACGACGTCCAGGTGCTGCTCACGGCGCACTCCATGCCCGAGCGCGTGGTGGCGGACGAGCCCAACTATATCGACGACCTCAAGAGCACGGCCCGCGCCGTGGCCGCGCGCGCCGGCCTCTCCGCCGCGCGTTGGGGCTTCTGCTATCAGAGCGCCGGCCACACGCCGGAGCCGTGGCTCAAGCCCGACTTCAAGGACGTTATGCCCGATCTGGCCGCCGCGGGGCGCACGCGCGTCTTGATCGCACCGATCCAGTTCCTGGCCGACCACCTGGAGATCTTGTACGATATCGAGGTCGGCGCCCGCGAACAAGCCGAGGAGCACGGCATCCAGTTTGCCCGCACCGCCTCACTCAACACGCTGCCGCTGTTCATCGGGGCGCTGGCCGACGTGGTGGAAGAGGAACTCGCGCGCCCCACACCCGTGGGCGTGACAGAGGACTATGTCGTCGCCCTGGCGTAGCGACCGGCCAGAGAGGTCGTTCCGACCTGCTCCTGTAAGACCACCTGGACCCGAGGGCGCGCCGATGGACGAAGCGGCGCCTACGTCCTCACGTTGACGCAACGAGGGGCCGGCAACGAGATTCCTTGTTGTCGGCCCCTCATCGTTGCAATTTCAGATGTACTACTATTACATCGCTTGCGTCGCTGTCTATAGGAATTTAAGGCTATTCACCCCCTGTATGCGCCTGATAGGATCACACGGGAACGAGAGAGACAAAGAGATGTACTTTTTGGGAAAACGTAAAATGGCGCCAGCCTCGAGCGCTAAGAAAGGAACAAGTCCACGATGCGTTGTCCGACCCTGACCGTAGCCGCCGCCTGTGCCGTCATCGCCATCGTAAGTCAGTTTTCTCCGGCTTCCGCGAACACCGGCTCGGCGCCGTGGACGCGGCGCCCCTTCCCCCGTCGCGTTCCTAGCGCGGCGGCCCTCGCCGTCTGCGGTGCCAAAATGGTCGGCTTTCTTAACGGCGATCGGGCGCGGAACCACGTGGCGCCGTTACTGGTCGAGGATCCGCGGCTCGACGCGATCGCGTTGCGTCACAGCCAGGATATGGTCTCGCGCAACTATTTTTCCCACGCCACCCCCGGGGCAGGATCAGTGTTCGACGCGCTTGGGAAGATGCACGTTTCCTTTGTAGGAGCAGGCGAGAATATCGCGGAGAACACGTATCTGACCGTGTCGCGCCTCGGACAGTCGTTGGCGCGGACGAACGGAGACTTAATGCACTCAAGGGGCCATCGCGCCAACATCCTGGCGTTGGCCTTCACCAAAGTAGGCGTGGGTGTGGCGGTCGATCGGAAGACCAACACGATGATCGTCACCGAGGTTTTCGTTCAGACGTCGCGCTAACCCGTAGAGGGAGGGCCTCGACGAAGAGGTCCTCCGCCCCGATGTCTCGCTCATCATCAAGCGGCGCATGTTGCTTGCGACGTTTCCCCCTATTTCAACACCGCTTGATCGGACGGATGGAGTAGTTAAAGAGAGGGGCGAGGTGATCGCCTCGCCCCTCTCGCCTTCGTTCATGCGGGGTAAACGACCGTCGAGCCGTGCGATAAAACAGTCCTACACGTCCAGAGCGCGCCCGAAATTGTCACTAGCTCAATTGTGGTCTATTTTCTCCTCCATTTTGCTTGCGCAAGGCGCCCCGCACCGTGGTACTATAGTGCCAGGGAAAGAACTGCCAGCCGGTCTATGCAGCCTGCTCCGGATGCATGGCACGTACTTCTCATATTCAGCCTGGCATCGCATATTTCATGGAGGATAACGACGCATGGACTCGAAGACTTTCCCTACCCTAGCACGTGGGCGCCGCGGCCTACGCATCCTACTCGCCGCCGGTCTACTAGGTCTCTCGGCCAGCGCCTTCACGGCGACGGGCACGGCCCACGCCGCGACGGCTCGCCTGGCCCAGGCCGACAATTGCTATCCCACGATCACGATGGTCACCAATTCGGTAGCTATCAACGCGACAGGCACCGCAACAGGCAACATTAATTTCTCCAGCGGAGACGAGCCTTTTGGCCTTAAAGGGCAGAACGGTCAGATCTACTTCCTGGAGCCGTCCCTTAGCGGCTCGGTTCAGGGCGCATGTCCGGGGGTCGGAACCTACGCTGGTTCAGGCGTTGCGCCGACTGGGCCGGTTGGGGCTTCCAAGAGCTACTCCTTCAGCTACTCAAACACGGGTCCAGGTCAGGACGGAAGCACGTACGGTTGCTACGTTGCCAATCCCGCTGATGCTAACGGCGTCGTGTCCACGAATAACGCGGTGCAACTGAAAATCAGCGGCGACAGCAGCACGACGATGGCGACGGTCTCGATAAAGCTCCACTGCGACAAGACCAACAATCAGGGCGCTAGTGGGCCGACATCGGACTTCACGCTCACAGGCAGTGCCAGCGCCCCCGTTCCCACGCCCGTGCCGGTCAGCACCCCGACGGGTGCGGCCACGCCGGAGCTTGGCTCAGGTGAACTGCTGTTCGCCGGTCTGCTTCCCATCTTGGCGCTGGGCTACGCCGCTCGCCGCCGCGCCCGCCGCTCGAACTAACCAGCGAGATAACGATACGGTCGCGCAAAGCGAGGGCCGAAGCAGATGCTTCGGCCCTCGCTTTTTGTCGTGTCCGGTCTATGTTAAAAAGGCTGTGACACAGCAGACGATGTGTCACGCACAAGCTGCATAGCGGAGATGACTGCTGGATGGGAGCAGCGTGGTCTACACGGTTGATGCGTAGCCCGCGCAGCGCGGACGACCGGCTATGGACGACGCGCCCACGTCGCCGTGTGGACGCGGGCATGATCGTAGGCGTCGTTGACGATGCGCGCGAGCGGGTCGATCGAGGAGATGCGCGCGATCTTGTTGCGGTCGAGCCCTGCGCCAAAGACCTGGCGTGCGTGCGGTGAGGCGTTCAAGACGTGGAGAAGAATGGAGTCGTCCGTGCTGATCGGCTTGCCCGCGCGGACCAGGCGGCGCGCTTCGCCGTAGAGTTGGTCGCGAAAGCTTGTATCAGCTAGCCAGTGCGAACGGATGTACTGGTTGCCGAGCAATCCGTGGTGGCGTGACGTCCTGACTTGGCAGATGCCGTAGTCGAGAAGACGCAATTCTACCGAACTCCCCACCGTCTTCTTCAATCCGGTCCAAGCGTCCATAAGCACCAGGAGCGCTTTCTCGGGACGCAGCGCCGTAGTCCCTACCGCTTTGGCGTACCGGTGCAGGACCTCGTCTAACTCCGCATCGCTGGTCGACGCTGTCGCATGGATGATGACCTTAGTGCTGAGGCCCAGGACGAGGCGTTGGCGCTCGATTAACTCGGCCAGCAAGGCGGCGGCGGCGCGCAGGAGCGCGTGCTCCTGGTCGGTCGTGTAGGTATAGAACAACAAAGTTTCGAGCAGCGACAAATCGTCGATGGACAGAGCAGTCACGGGAGCCGCCGCCCAACTATCGCCGTGCCTCTCGCTCCAGGTGGTCGAAGGAGTGCTCCGATCGCGACTGCCCCTAGCCAGACGTTCGCCGCGCCCGCCAACCCCGAACGCTGAGGACCTTCCATGATGATCAACGTCCGTCGGTGACCCTCCGCCGGGACCGCTGGCTCCGGTCGTCGTAGGGCCGAAGCGCCGCGTCGGCCGGCGCACGGGATGGCTGATAATCTCGACGGCGCCGTCGGCGCGGTAATGCTCGACGCCGTCGCGTCCCAACCAGATAGGGGACTGAGACATCGACCTGTCGCTCGACAGTCTCGGTTGGTCGTGCGTCGTCGCGTCATCGCTTTCCCCACCAGCAGGGCCGCTCCGCCAGCGCGATTGTTGGAGCAAGGCGGGTCCACCGATCTTGTCGCCGCCTTGAAGGCGGCGCCGTCGTTTGGCGCCGGCGGAGACGCGCCCCATCCAAACGGGTGGAACCTGCCCCCGCATTTTGCTCGACAGGGTGGGTTGATCGGACGAGGTCATGTCGTTACTGTACATGTTTTTTCGACCTTACGTGGCGCTAGTAGACCATCACGTCGATATCTAATCATTGGTGGATGTGCTGCCAAGCCGCGCAGCGGATGTTCTTTTGTCCACGAGCCCCTTTGATGGACTACTAGCGCCGTGCGGCGCTTCGTGGGGGCGCCGCGCTTGCGCCTTGATGTGGCGATAGAGCTGTCGCGCCGTCACGGCGTCATCCTGAGTCGTTTCCATAGCGCTATACGACGCGCGACCGGCCAGGGCGGCGAGAGAGGCGATGTCGCAGGCCAGGTGGGGACCTTGCAGCCCCAGGACATAGGCGTGGCGCTCCACCGTCTCACCCCCACGGCGCGACGCGAAACCGCGTCGGCGAAGCGTTCTCTCCATCGCGAGGTAGGCGTCCACGACCGCGCGTCGTCGTGGGTCGGCAGTCTTTCCCGACGACCGCGCGTCGTCGCGCCGCGGTTTAAGGGCAAAGACGAGGGCGAACAAGAGACAGACGGCGGCGGCGGCCAACAGCGCCGCCGCCGGTGCGGGCGTCGTGGTGAGAGCAGACATGACGGCGGCGCCCGCACCGGCAGCGGTGCCGGTCATCCCGTTCAAGGAGAAGTGGGGCAGCAGCCGGCCCATGACGCCGTTCAGGGCCCAGGACGAGACCGCCGTGGGCCGCGGCTGCGCGCCGTAGCCTGGCGTCGCGTCGAACGGTATCCAGCCGTAGCCGGGAAAATACACCTCGGTCCAGGCGTGCGCGTCGTTGGCGCGCACCGTGTAGACGCGGGAGAGCGCGTTGTAGTCGCCCGGCGCGAAACCGGTGACCAGGCGTGCCGGGATGCCGTTGGCGCGCGCTAGAACGGTCAGCGCGGTGGCGAACTGTTCGCAGAAGCCGCGTCCCGTGGTGAGAAGAGCGTCCACGCCTTCCTGGCCGGGGGCGAGCGCGGGCGTGCTGAGGTTGTAGTGCGCGTGCGCCTGAAGATAGGCGATGATGGCCAGCACCTTGTCGTAGCGCGTCCTCGCGCCGATCGTAGACGCGGCGGCGGCGTTCGTAGTGAGCGTGGGCAGCGCTGGCAGCGCCAGATAAGGCGCGACAGCGGAGGGATCGCCCTCCGTCGCCGCCTCCAGCAGGGCGGGGTCGGTTTGCGGCGTGCGCGAGACGACGGTGTAGCTCGTGCCCGGTTGAAGGGGCTGATCGGCTTGGAGGTCGCCCGTGGCGCGTTGGAAAATCGTTTTCTCCGGGAACGAGAGCCGGATCGGACGGTAGGCCACCGGGATGAGATTCGCTTGACCTTGCACCAAGGTGAAGGTCTGGCGCGTGGGCGCGCCGCCCGCAGCGTCCGGTCCGTCCTCGTCGCGCGGATCGACCAGTGGAGCGAACGAGGCGTCTGGAGCACGCTCCAGGGGGGTGGGCGCGGCGGAGTCCGTGGTCCAACTGGACCCCGTGTACGCTCCGTACGTTTGCACGCGCCAATAGGAAACGGCTGAGGAGCGCACGCGCATCACGATCGTGTTGTTGAGCGGGCCGTAGGCGCCGAGCAGCAGCGTGGGCGCGAAGCCGAAATAGGCCGAGCGCATCGTGTTCGGCGTCGTCTGGATCAGGTCCAACGCGGGATTGAGCACCGTCCCGTTAAACGACGAGGCGACTTTGTAGTCGTTAGACACCGGATAGACGGGTAGTTGACCGTCGTAGGGCGGCAGCAGGATGAAGGTCCCTATGCCGCCAAGAAGGACGAGCACGGCGACGGCGGCGAACCCGCTGCCTTGCCAGCGCCACAACGTAAAAGGGAAGAAAGGTCCTGTCGCAACATGGCGGGGACGCCCGACCCGGCGCTGATCCCACGAAACCACGACGTTCGCGCCCTCTCCGCGTCCAGCCGTCCGCGCATCCTCTTGGTGAGAAAAGGCCAGCACCGCCGCCGCGAACAAGGCGTAGCCCAACACCACGACCAAGATCGCGTCGTCGTAGGCGACGGCGCTGGACGCGTAGACGCCGACGAGCATGAGCAGCAAGGCGGAATAGCAGTTCGCGCGCGAGTAGATGTCGAAACTCGTGACGCTCAGCAGTAAAGCGATGTACGTGCCCTGCGGGAACGCGTCAGGGCTCCAGGGGCCGAACAGGTTCTCCAGCAAGTAGGCCGTGGCCAGCACGAGGCCGAAGGCGACGAGCGCCTGGCTACGCCATCGTTTATGGACGCCGCTCCGATCGGCTGAAGCCCTAGGCCCAGCGCGGGCCGTCCTCTTCTCGGAGCGGTGCCAGCTAAAGGCGAGGCCGGGGACGCTATACCAGAGCCAGCTTGCGTAACAGCCGAGCAGCGTCAGCGGCAGGCAGATGAGCGCCACGAGGCCGGAGAAGGCGCCGCCCGAGGCCGCGAGCCCGACGATCGTGATCGCCGCGGCCGCGAAAACGCAGACGCGTACCGCTGTCGAGTGCTCCGGCGCCGCGCGTCGTCGCCCTAGCATAGGGGCGTCTCCACCGTCTTATCCGCCGGGCTAAAGGGCGTCACTCTCACGCCGCCGTGCGTGAGCGCGTCAAGCAGAGTTTGTCTCTCGCCTAGCGCCCGTAGCGCCTCGTCGCTTAGAGCGCCGATCCGCTGGGGATCGATGGCCGCGCCGCCGATGGCCAGCGTCGTCGCCGCGCCGCGGCGCGCTAGCATCGCGGCCATCTCGACGGTCGCCTTATCGAGACGGGTCGAGACGATCAGCGCGATCCATGCGGGGGCGTCGCCCGTCGTCGCGGGGGGCATAGCGACGGCATCTGCGACAGGCAGGCGTTCCGCGCGCGCGAGGTAAGACAGGAGGCGCGTCCAGGTGAGGCCGTCGGCGCTCCCCAAGGGCGGCGCCGGCGGCGTCTGGGTGTTGGAACGCAGCACCACCGCGTAGTCGTTATCAAAAGCCCAGCGCGCCGCGGAGGCGATCAGGCGGACGCCCGTGTCGAAAAGCACGTCCGCGTCCGCGTCTCGCGCAACCGACTGTCCGCGTCCGCCTCGCCGGCCTACTTGCGACGCCAGCGGCGCGCGGGCGTCGAGGATAAGCAGGACGATGGGGCGGCCCGGTTGCTCCATCTCACGCACCATCAGCCCGCCCTGACGCGCCGTGGAGCGCCAATGGACGAGGCGCAACGGGTCCCCGCTTCGATAGGACCGTATGCCGTGGGTCTCCGCCCCGATCGTCCGTCGTGGACGGGCGCCCTCGCCGTCTTGAGCCGTCCTGCCCCGTCCGCGCAAGGCCCACCAGCGCGGTAAGACGATGAGGTCGAGGGGAGAAATCCTGAGCAGGCGTCCTGCCTGGACAAGGCCGAATGGAGCGCCGCACGTCGCCTGAAACGTCTCCAGCCGATAGAGGCCGCGACGCGGCGGGGTGACGGTCCAACGGATGGCAGCGGCGCCGCGCGGAGGAACGTAGGGGATGAACAGGCGCTCACCGGCGCCCTTCTCACCCGTCCCCACCCCACTACAATCGGTTAAGGCGATCCAGTAGCAGGGCAGAAACGACCGATTCTCCACGATAATCTCGATAGTAGCCTCCTCGCCTTCGCGCCAGGAGCGCCTGTCCGCGGGCCGCGCTGTCGCGTGACAACGGCGCAGCGCCAGTGGGGGATAGATGACGCCCACGACGAACGCTCCGCCCAGGACATCAATCGCCAGGTAGAGCCAGCCGGTCTGCGCCTGAGCGGCTAGAACGTAGGCCAGCATACAGACCACCAGGAGTCCGGGACAGCGACGCATGATGCGGAGCGAGAGGCGCCCGGCTCGTCGTGGGGCGTGGGAGCGCAGAGCGGACAGGAAGGATGCGTCGGCGTCCACCGGAGTGGCGGCTAAGGACGATGGAACGCTCACCGCGCCATCCCGGTGCGTCGCTGGAGCATGCACGAAGACAGCAGGGGAGGAGAGAGATACGTGCTCATATCTCCACTATGCTACGCGATGAACGCGCCACCGTGCAGTAGCCCATTTTGGTTGTCCGTTTGGGTAGGTGCGCGTGGACGATCGGGTAAAGGGCCGCGCCCGCGGGCGGGACAGGGAATGCTATCCTGAGTCGTGACACCTTCAATCGCCGTCTCTCGCCCAGCGACGGGGCGCCGTCCCGCCGTCCCACGGCTCATCGGTCCCGTGCTGCTCGCCCTAGCGGCGGGAACGTTGTCGTGGCGACGCTACGCGCGCCTACCTTTGCTGCCGCCCGCACTAGACGGAGCGGCGCGGGACGACGTCTGGCCGTCCGTCTCCATCATCGTTCCCGCGCGTGACGAAGCGCGTCGCATCGGGCCTCTGCTGGCCTCGCTGAACGCGCTCGACTACCCGGCCAAGGAGATTATCGTCGTCGACGACAACTCGACCGACGGCGTCGGCGACGTGGCGCGCACCTATGACGTTCACGTGCTCGCAGCGGCGCCGCTGACGACAGGCTGGACCGGCAAGGCGGCCGCCTGCGCGCTCGGAGCGGACACGGCGACGGGAGAGTGGCTTCTTTTCACTGACGCCGACACAATCCATAGCGCTCCTTCGTTGCGTGCGGCCATGCGCGAGGTCCATGCGCGGCGCCTCGACGCCCTCTCGCTCATGACAGGTCAGGTCTGCGCGGGCCGGGCGCAACGCCTGCTTTTGCCCCTCGCCTATGCCGTCCTCTTCGGGGGCGCCGCGACCGAGGCTAGCGGCTTCAAGAGTGTGGCTCCGCTCGCTAATGGGCAGTACATCTTGTGTCGCGCCGCGGCCTACCACGCGGCGGGAGGGCACGCGCACCGTGACGTGCGCGGATCGGTCATCGACGATGTCGCGTTGGCGCGCGTGCTCGTCGCGCACGGCCTCGTCTATCGCCTTTACCGGGCGGAGAGCCTCGTCGCCGTGGCCATGTACGACGATCTTAAGGGCGTCTGGACCGGGTTTCGCAAGAACGCGGCGCGGTACGTGCTCGACGATCCGCGCCGCCTGCCCGGCGCCGCGCTCACGACGACGGCGTTTAGCGCGACGACGGTCCGCCTCGCGCGCGCTGTCGTCCGGCGCGATCTCGACGCTGTCGCGTTGCTTGGAATCGTGCTCGGCTACGCGGCCGCCTGCGGCGCCGTGGTCCCCTGGTGCAGGCGCTGCGGCGTCCACGCCGGTTACGCTCTGTTGCATCCGCTCGGCGCGCTCGTCGTCGCCGCGATCACGGCCGATTCGACGTGGCGCGTGCTGTTCCGACGCGGCGCTCGATGGAAGGGGCGGCGCTACCGGTGACGCGGTGAACCTGGGCGACATACATCTTCCACCGATCGCGTTGTTGTCCGACATTGGGGCGTCGATGCTGCGGCTGCAGCGGCGCTCGCTGGCCGCCGACGCGGCCGCCCTGATTGCCGCGACGATCCCGCGCCCATACTCTGAAGGGCTGGAGCATATGCCTCGGACGGGACCGCTGCTGGTCGTCGCCAACCACTACCAGCGTCCTGGTCTTTGGATAGGGTACGCGGGTGCGCTGATCGTCGACGCCGTCTGGCAGGTGCGCCGCGAGGAAGTACGCATGATGGTCGTCGAGCGCGTGGGCTGGACGCGCGACGGCCAGCCCGCGTCGCTGCCGGGGTCGCGCTGGATTTTTCGGCGCATCGCCACGGTCTGGGACATGACGGCGATGCCGGTCGGCGACGACGAGCGTCAGGGTCGTGGCGCGGCCGTGCGCCGGCTCGTCGCGTCCGTGGCCTCACCACCGCGCGGACAGGGACGCGTCGGAGTTTTGTTTCCCGAGGGCGAGGGCGGTCACGGTCGCTCCCTGTCGCCGGCTCTTCCCGGCGTCGGCTCCCTGCTGCTCCTGCTCTGCGCGGGCGGCGTGCGCTTGCTGCCCGTCGGCATCGGCGAAGACGACGGCAGGGCCATCGCCCGGATCGGTGAGCCGTTCGTCGTGGCCGTGGAGCGTCGCGCGGGGACGCGGCGCGACCGCGAAGACGACGACCGGCGCGCTCGTGAGGAGACGATGGCGCGCATCGCCGCGCTGCTGCCTCTGGCGACGCGTTCTCCCTCGTAGCCGGCGCCCCGATCGGGTGGGTCCGGCCTCGATCTTGGAAGGCGCGAGATCGCGCGAGAGTCTAGCAACGAGCGTGGGAGCCCTCTGCCCATCCCAAAGTCCGATTTGAGGCGTCGATGCGCCCTGGGCGGCCCTAGGGGCTAGATGCCGGCGGCGAGGAGGCTAGGCCGTAGACGGTGCGCGTAGAGGCGGGCGGCGAGCACCAGCTTGTCACGACGCCCGGTGTGGGCACGCCGTGTAAAGACATCGAACTCCGCTTGCTCGATCTTCTCCAAGATGCCCGCGTAGGTGCGCGCGGCCACGGCAATGGGAAACTGGCTGTCGCGCGGCAGCAGGCGCAGCCCTTCAATGCCGCTCTCGTAGTAGCAACGAGCGTGCTCGACGTAGCGGCGCATCAAACGGATGAAGCGCTCGTCCATCACGCGCTGCTCCAGGTCCACGCGGGTATAACCGAGGCGGTCCATCTCGTCGGCAGGAAGGTAGATGCGTCCCCGTTGCAGGTCTTCACCCACGTCGCGCAGCACATTCGTCAGCTGCATGGCCGTGCCCAGATCGCAGGCATGGCGCCGGGCAGCGGGATCGCTGGCTCCTAGGAGAGCGGCCATGACGATGCCCACGGTGCCGGCGACGCCGTAGCAGTAGTGCTCCAGACCAGCCATATCGGCGATGTGCAGCGGTTCGGCATCCGAGCGCACGCAATCGACCAGATCGACCAACGGTTGCAGCGGCAGATCGTGCGTACGCACGACCCGTGAGAGGGCGTGCTTCACCAGATTCTCGTCGTCGTCGGGCGCACCGTCGAGCAACCAGCGCCGCCAGTCGTCGAGTTGCGAGAGCATCGCGACGTGATCGACGCCTTCTTGCGGGTTGTCCACGAGGTCGTCGACGGTGCGGCAGAACGCGTAGAGGACGAAGACGTCTTGCCGCTTGTCTCGCGGGAGGAAGCGCGACGCGAAATGGAAGCTATGCGCCTTCTCTTTAATAATAGCCGTACAGTGCGCGCGCGCGGCGGCGTCAAACAGCGCTGAATCGCGCGGAGCCGTTCGACTTGCTTTCACCAGGTTGACGCTCCCTCGCGTGTACGCCTCGCGGTCGCCCGTGTCATGAAGAGAATTGGCGGGATTCGATCCACTACGGCATAGTGTACCGGAGCATGGGGCGGGAACCAACACGTCCGTTAGGGCTTGGCTCGCGTCGCGGCGCTGTCGCGCGGTCGTGGCGCCGGACCACGAGCGCCTTTACGCAGGCGACCGACGCGCTCACGTGCGCGCGCCCACTGCTCCGTGGAGCCCAGGAGCAGCAACCCCTGCACCACCATGAGGTTCGTGACCCAAAAGAAGATCGCTTCTTCGACCGGCAATGGACCGGCGTGGAGCCCTAGAATACGCGAGGGAGTAAGCGTCCAGATGTGCTGGTGGATGGCTACGGCGTCGGCTGCTGAGAAGTAAAGCGTGGGGACGCCCGCGCCGACCACGATCATACGCCAGGCGCGTCGAAGCACCTTGTGTCCAATGACCCACTGCGCCAAGACGATAGGCAGAGCCCAGACCAACTCGAAGACGAGATAGGTAAGATGTCCGAACACCGTGCCGCTCCTTGCTAGCGCTCTCGCTTAGACGAGGGGTCGTACGGCCAGGGGCGCGCACGCTCCTCACGCGCCAGGTTCCAGCGCCGCTGCAACCAGATGCAGAACAGGGCCGAGGCGACGACCTGGAGACCATAGAACAGGTACTCTTCTAAAGGAATAACGCCGATGATGACGCCCAGAACTTGATGAGTTCCATAGGTCCACACATGGTTGAGCACTATCGCGTTGTCCCACGGCGCGGTGTAGATGAGGGCGACCACGGAGAGCAGGCCGGCGTAGAACCAGCCCACACGCGGTACACGTCCACGCAGTGCGACGAGCAGGGCCGCGATTGGAACGGCCGCGAACAAGAGGAGAAATTCGACGTACGTCACGGTTGGAGCCGCTTCGATGACAAGGAGACAGGGTGCAAGGCGTGTCCTTCCCTAACATAGTCGCTGGCGCGGTCGCCGCTCCCACGGACGCGGTCTCTCGTTCGATAGACCGCGTCAGGCCATGATGGCGCGTGGATCGCTCGACGACACGCGCCGCCATCGTCGCGCGTCGCTAAGCCTAGCATACCGCAACGGCAATCAGGCCATGGCCGCCGCCCTCGTCGCCGCGACCGTGACGGCGCTGCTGTTGGGCGCCCCCACGCCGCTTGAACCCGTGGCGGCCACGGTGATGGATCGGACGCCGGTCGCCATCGCCATCCCGCTGCTGCTCAACCTCGGTGCTCTCGCTCGTCCCCTGGCGTTGTTCGGCGCGGCCATGATTATGCTCGTCGCGGGCGGACTCCTAGCGCTCCTCTATCCATTCGCCCGGCGTGAACCCGTCGGTTCGGGTGGGCCGCCCGCGCCACTGCGCGCGGTCATCGCGCTCGGTCTGCTCGGCGGTCTCGCCGCGCTCGTCGTGCCTCCAGAGCATGCTGTCGTCGTCGCTGTCCTCGCCAGCGTCTACGTCCTCACCCTTTACCTGCTGGCCCATCCTGTCCCGTACCGTCCGGGACGCCGTCGCTTTCTGGGCCACAACGCCCGCGTGATCGCGGCGCTCGGCGTCTTGATCGTGCTGTTCTACGTCGAACCGTTAGCGGCCGGCCTACGTGCGCGGGGCGAGGGACGCCCTCTTTTCGACTGGTCGCCTTCCCCACCGCGCAAAAAGGGTTTCGCCATTGAGGGCTTGACGCCGGAGATGTCGACGGTCGGCGCCGGCTCGAGGGCGGGCGAGTTTTACCAAATGGACGAAGACCTTGAACGGCCTGAGATCGCTCTCGACACGTGGCGTCTAGACGTGGGAGGTCTCGTACGACGCCCCCTGAGCCTGTCGTTCGCCGACGTACTAGCGTTGCCGCGCCACGACGAGATCGTGACGCAGGAATGCGTCAGCAACCCCGTGGGAGGCCCGCTCATGAGCACGGCCCTCTTCTCGGGCGTCTCTATCGCCGCGCTGCTGGACCGCGTGGGCGTCGCCGCGGGCGCGACAGCCGTGGCCTTCCGCGCCCCCGACGGTCATGAAGAGTCTATTCCCCTGGATCTAGCAGGCGACGGGCGTGTCTTGCTCGCCTACGCCATGAACGGCCGTTTGCTGGAGCGCGCCCACGGCTTCCCGCTGCGGGCGCTAATCCCCGGCTACTACGGCTACAAAGCCGTGAAATGGGTCGAATCCGTGCGCCTCACCACCGATGCCGCCATTGGCTATTGGGAGCACAACGGCTGGGCCGCGCTGCCCGCCGTGAAGACGACGGCGCGCATCGATGCGGTCCACAGAACGCCCTCCGGCTTACTCGTCGCCGGCGTCGCCTTTGCCGGACGGCGCGGCGTGCGCGGCGTACAGGTGCGGGTCAATCGCGGCCCCTGGCGCTTCGCCGATCTCCATACCCCCGCCCTCTCGCCGCTCACCTGGGTGCAATGGCGTTTGTTGCTGCCCGTGCGCGGTCCTGTTACGTTGCAGGCGCGTGCTGTCGACGGCGACAGCGTAATCCAGACCGCGACCGTACATGACCAATACCCGTCGGGAGCGACAGGCTACCACACGGTGCAAGCGTAGGAGCCAGGGCTCTTGCAGCGTCGTAGGATGTGCTTAGACGCTGCCGTTCTCATCATGAAAGCGTATCGTGGAGGGCCTCCAACGATCTTTAACGTGCTGGACCTTGCGTCACGCCGTGCATCTCGCGGACGCCATGCAGCGTAACCGTCATCGGGTCGGCGCCGTCGATGGCGGGCAAGGTAAAGGCAAGCGCAACGGTTTCCGCACTCGCATCTACTATGAGTTGAGCGTTTTGACGGGACAGCGTCGTCGTCTTTGTGGTTAGAGTCACGCGGCCCGCCGACCTCACGAAGCGCAGCACCGCCGCGTGGGGCTGGATCATGATCTGATCCACCTTGGAGGTGGCAGATGATGCGACTATCGTCGACGAGAGCGCCGTTACGTCTGACAGATTGCCTGAGGTGGGCGGGAGACCCGCCGTTCTACGTATAGAGAACGTCCCCACCGTGGACGCGCCGGTGCAACCCGCGTACGTGGAGATCACGATGCGCCCGTACCAGGCGGGGAACGCTGCCACTGTCTCCTGACGAAGGGTTGCCGGCGCCGCATGTCTCAGCGGCTGGTAGCGCGTGGGGATAGAGCCCACGTCGTACGTTCCCTCGACCTCGCAGGCTGTCGTGTCATGAACGAGCTGGGTCGCGGCGGCGCGTGCGTCCGCCGTCTGAGGCGTCGCCATGCCGACCAGCAGCCCCGCGAGGCCGCAGAGTAGGGCGGCTGCCGTGCCGCGACGCGCAAATGAAGAGAATAGTGTCGCCATTGTTTCCTCCTTGATTAAAGTCGTCGGCGTCCCGCAATAATGTAGAGCCGCCGCGTCCCACGTGCGGTTGGCGCATAAATTGTGCCGCCAAGGCCCGTCCCCTCTATAATAGGCTCTGTTGCGCCAAGGCGTCGTCCAAGACTAAAGTCCGGCCACTCATAGTGAGACAAGGATCGCGCCCCTCGGCTCCTGACGCCATGGACGCCGGGGGACGCCGCGTGGGCCCGTGGGTCCACACGACGAACGCGCGGCCTTTAACGTCCGGCCAAGGGCACGGGAACGGCGTCGAGCAGGTCGCGCACCAGGGCCTGCGCGTCGGCGCGTTCGCCGTTGCGCATCATCATGCGGTGGACGAGGACGGGCTCCGCCGCTTCCTGCACCGCGTCGGGCGCGATGTAGTCGCGCCCGTCGAGGTAAGACAGCGCCTGGGCCGCGTGCTGGAGGGCGACGGCGCCGCGGGGCGAGACGCCCTGGGCCACGGACGGATGGTCGCGCGTGCGCGCCACGATCTCGACGATGTACGTACGGATGCTGTCCGCCACGTAGACCTGGCGCACCCTCTCGCCGTGGCCGCGCAGGCTCTCCAGTTCCAGCGTAGGGGTCAAGGCCGCGAACGGATCGGCCGCCGCGCCGCGCTCCAGGATAAGCTTCTCCTGCTCGCGTGTCGGATAGCCCACGCTCGTCGCGAGGAGAAAGCGGTCTAGCTCGCCATCGGGCAGCGGGTACGTGCCGGCGGACTCGATCGGATTCTGCGTCGCCAGGACGAAGAAAGGGCGCGGTAAAGCGTGGGTGACGCCGTCGGCCGTGACTTGCGCCTCGGCCATGGCCTCGAAGAGCGACGCCTGCGTGCGCGGAGTAGCCCGGTTGATTTCGTCGATCAGCACGACATTGGCGAAGACAGGGCCGGTGATGAAGGTGAACTCGCCAGACTTCTGGTTGTAGATCGAGCTGCCCGTGATGTCGCTCGGCAGCAGGTCAGGGGTGCATTGCACGCGGCCAAACTGGCCCGCGACGAGACGCGAGAGCGTTTTGGCCAGGAGGGTTTTGCCCGTGCCAGGCGCGTCTTCGAGCAGAACGTGTCCCTCGCAGAGCAGCCCTACCAGCAACAGGCGCACGACCTCCTCGCGCACCACCACGACGCTCGTGATCCCGCGCGCCAACTCCTTTATATCTTGCAACTGCGTATCCACACCTACACTGTACCCTGTCGTCCATTCAGATCGGCATGGAGTTGTACGGCCAATCTGGGGCGCACGCGGACCAAGCACTCTACGAATACAATCAGTATGAGGATTCGGAGAGGGCATGGCGCTACCAGAACAGGGATGGGGACCTAAGCGTCTCGCAAGCGCCCGTCGCCGGCCGCTACGTGACCCATCCAACCAACAGCCCGCCCTTCAATAACGGCGGCGGGGCGTGGTCTTCGCAGTGCGGCTGTTGATAACGGTGCAGCGCGTTCGGCTGGGCGACGCCTGTCGCGAGACACATGACAGTAAAAGATAGAGGAGAGATACCATACGTGGAATGACCGCCCGAGCACTCACTATCGTCTGCGCCCTGCCCGTTGTGCTGCCCACCGCTACCACGACGACGCCGGACACGACCCCCGTCCCCAGCACGAGTCCGACGGCCACGACGACGGCGACGACCACAGCCACGACGACGGCGACGACCACAGCCATGGTCACGACCGGCGTCCCTCTGACCGTCACGACCCGTGCCGCGATGCCGTTGCTCACCTTCATGCTGACTCTCGGGCGGCACGGGCTGGTCACCGTCCGGCCCCCCCGCGCGCGTCGGGCTTATTCTCCAACTCGTGGCGCACGCAGGGAAGAGGGCGCAGCTGGTGTCCCCGCATATTCAACAAATGCGCTGGGCAACCGTAGCCCAGCAGCACGGCACGACGGACGCGCGCGGCAAGCTCCTACGCCAACTACGCGTGCCCGGTCCTATTGGCCACGCGACCCAAGCGCGCCTGAGCGTCAGCGTACGCGACGGACGCCACGCGACGACGCGTGCGGTGACGGTACATCTCCTGCCTTAATATGCACATGTCGTCGTACGGACGGCTCAACACGATGTAGGAGGCGTCGAAGTACTGGGGCGCGTGTCGATGGCCAAGAAAAGCACGGTCTATAAGTTCGTTGGGAGGAGTTGCGCGCCCCACCACGATATGTTCTACTAGCGGTGGGCGCGGCGCCGGTCGCGCCCTATGCCACGCCACAGCGCGTCCGTCCTTGCGCGTACGTGGAACGAACGCGGGAAAGAGTTTCCTTTTTATGTTGAAAGCTGCTGCTAGGGTCGCCCAGGCCATCGTCTTTTTCGCTGCCATGCCGGCGGCCGGAGCCGACGCACAAGACTAGCGTCCTCGACGTAGGGCGTTAGCCGCGTCCATCCGACCTCGCTCTCCACTGTGATGCCGAGGCGTTCTTACGCGCTTTCAGCCGTCACCAAAGAGCCTACAAGCCGCGGGCATTGCAGCGCCCGTGGCTTTTTTGCGTCTTCGACAGTCAGGCGTCCGTCACATGGATTTGTCCATGTACCGGTTCGTCGCTGACGCAAAACAAGCAGCGCTTCATCGCGCCTACCGCCAAGAGCCACGGGATCGACGATTCCGTGGCTCTTTTCTTTTTGCTTGAAAGACCTGGCCTCTGGCCGGGTGATAAGGGGCGTCTCGACGTAGAAGCGGGCCGCCAGAATAAGGAGACCTTTCATGTTGTTGCTGCTAGCCCTTGTGTGGATTGCCGGCCGACTCGCGACCGCTTCATCCACCCCGTCGCCGCACCGCGTCAGCGGACGTGGCGACGCCCATCCATGGAGGGCTTCACCTTGTCCAGGACTTATCACCATCGTCGTGAGGACGATGCCGGCATCTTTATCGACACCCACAAGGGCCGCGGACCGATCCGCGCGAAGACGCCGTTCCGCCGCCGGGCGGGACGCGTGGAAAAACCCTTTCGCTGCGGCTACTGTAAGGCTATGGTCGACGTGGTCCCTTACGGGGGTAAGCACCGCAATCACTGCCCTTACTGCCTATACTCGCGGCACGTTGACGACCGCGTGATGGGAGACCGCGCCAGCACGTGCGGCGGCGTGATGAGGCCGATCGGCGCCTTCGTCCGCCCTAAAGGCGAACATGTCGTCGTGCATCACTGTTTAGGGTGCGGCTTCGAGCGCTATAACCGCATCGCGGCGGACGACGATTTCGACCTCGTGCTGCGCCTGCCTCTTGTCGAGGCGCGGCCTGTCGTCGAGAAAAGAGGCGTACCGAAGGAAGAGTTAACGGCGTAGGCGACGGCTCGTTCGTCGCCAGAGGGTCAAGCGAGGGAGCCTCTTCCCGTTCGTGAAGAGGCTTCCTTTCTTTATTTGTACGGCGAGACCGGGACCATGGTGTATCTATGCATCGCTTTCCTGACCTCCCATGAAGGTGTATGGCACGCGTCGAGGACGAGCCGCTTGAGCCGCCGCCGCGCCATCCATAGGACGGGCGCTCCCACCGGATAGAGTTGCCAGAGGTCAGTGAAAGAACGGGTGATACACTACAGAACATACAGCGCACGAAGCCCCTGACCACGTCGTACGTGGAGCAAAGACGGCGAGGAGCACGAATACGTATGTTGATTAAGGTCGGTTGCGAATTTGGGTATCAGTCGGAGTGGCCGACGTCGACGGTGATGCAAGTGCAGCCGCGTCGCGATCCGACCGAGGTGCATCGTCTCGTGGAAGAGACATGGAACATCACCCCGTCGATCCCGCTGCATGAGTATCACGACCTCTATGGCAACACCTGCCAGCGCCTCATCATCCCCGAGGGCGCGACGACGATTCGCTACGACGCGGTGGCTGAGGTGTCCGGCGACCTCGACGAGGTCAACGTCGCCGCTCCGCAGTCCCCCATCGACCAACTGCCAGATGAGACGCTCGTCTATACCTTGCCCAGCCGCTACTGCCTCTCCGATGTGCTCTCTGATAAGGCATGGGAACTGTTCGGGCATATCGAGGGCGGCTACGCGCGCGTGCAAGCGGTCTGTGACTGGGTGTTTAGCTCCATTCGTTTTCAGTACGGCACGTCTACCTCTCAGACGACGGCGGCGGATGTCTTCGCGCAAGGCGTGGGCGTCTGCCGCGACTTCACGCACCTGGCGGTGACGTTCTGCCGTGCGCTCAACATACCAGCGCGCTATGCCTTCGGCTACCTGCCCGACATCGCTGTCCCCCTGCCCGACGCGCCCATGGACTTCTGCGCCTGGTTCGAGGTCTACCTTGGCGGTCGCTGGTATACCTTCGACGCCCGCAACAACCAGCGACGCATTGGCCGCGTCGTGATCGGGCGCGGACGCGATGCGCTCGACGTGGCCATGCTGACGACGTACGGGTCCGCTCAACTCAAACGCATGCTCGTCATCGCCGACGAAGCGACGGATGCCTCGCCGGCCCTGACGCCGGCAATGGCCGGAGCCGGGGCGTATGATGAGGCTGGTGGACGGTGACGGACGGCGCGCGACAGGGGCCGACGGAGCCAGTCGTCTCCGCTTCTTTCGATCGTACCGGCATCGCGGCGCTCGAGCTGCTCGACCACGGCCGCGTCGATTGGGGCCGTGTGCGGCGCACCGCCTACCTCGTGCATCAGCAGTGGCGCTACGAGTATCCCAGCACCATCTACAACTTGAATCACCGCCTGGTCGTCGTGCCGCCGACCCTGTATGACGATCAGCGTCGCGTGCTCTACTCGTTGGAAGTGTCCGGGGCGGACTACACGCTCGGCGAACACGTCGACCCGTTCGGCAACCTCGTGTTGACGGTCCAAGCGCCCGAAGTGCGCGACGCCATTGATTTCGAGGTCTGGATCGTGGCCGAGCGGCGTGTCTCGGCCCATCCTCATTTGGCTGGCGCCACGCCCCTCGACGCCTACCTTCTACCGTCGCGTCTGGTCTCCTGGGATGACGCGCTGCGCCGGACCGCCGCCGAGATTGCGCCGGATGATATGCCGCCGCCTGCTCTGGCCGCGGCGATGAACGATTGGGTTCATCAGAGGATGTCCTACGCCTTCGGCGTGACCGATGTGAAGACGACGGCCGCGGACGCACTGGCGCTGGGCCGGGGGCTTTGCCAGGACTACGCGCACGTCATGATCGCCCTCTGCCGCCTGCGCGGCCTGCACGCGCGCTACGTCTCCGGCCATTTGCTGGCCGAGGGCGGCACCCACGCCTGGGTCGAGGTGCTCTTGCCGCGTGCGGATGGGACGGGGACGACGGAGGTGCTGGCCTTCGATCCGACGAATGGTTGTCGCACGGGGTTGAACTACTTAACGGTCGCCGTGGGGCGCGACTACGACGACGTGGCTCCGACATCGGGCACGTATTCCGCCTCCGTCAGCGGGCGGTTGTCCTCGCGCAAACGGGTTGGCTTGACTGAAATCGACTACCTGGGAATGGGCGTCTAAGGCCCCGCGGCGCCGCGCGCATCCTAAGATAGTGAGTAGACTTCTGATATACTTGCACACATTACGCGGCGTCAACAGGGCTATATCGCTCGTGCGTGCGTGCTTTTTGGGGGCGTGAAAGAGGTGGCCGTGTCTGGAACTCCAATGTCATCGTCAGCGCCGCCGCCGTTCGACGCCTACAGTCTTGACACGGCGTACGATGAGATGTTCAGGACGCCGACGACCCCGCGCCCGCCCTACGAGGGCTTGTATGACTATCTACTGGCGCTGCCTGAAGGCGAACTAAAGCGCCATCAGCGCGCCGCCGACCTCACCTTTCTCAACCAGGGCATCACCTTTGTGGTCAGCGGCAGCGAAGGCGGCTCCGAGCGCGTCTGGCCCTTCGATCTGCTGCCGCGCATCATTACCGCGGCGGAGTGGAGGACGATAGAGCGCGGGCTGACGCAGCGTTTGGAGGCGCTCAATCTGTTTCTGCACGACATTTACAATGAAGGGCGCATTCTGAACGCGGGCGTCGTGCCGCGCGACCTCGTCTACTCCGCGCGCCACTACCGTCGTGAGATGCGCGGCGTCCAGGTTCCCCGCGACATCTACGTCTCCATCGCCGGGTCCGATCTCGTGCGGCTGCCCGACGGCTCGTTCGCCGTGCTCGAAGACAATCTGCGCGTGCCCAGCGGCGTCTCCTATATGCTGACCAACCGGCAGGTGATGAGACGCGTCACGCCAGCCCTCTTCTCCCGCTATGGCGTGCGTTCGATCAACCACTACGGTCAGGCGCTGCTGGCTACGCTCCAGGCGCTCGCCCCCGTCGACCGGCGCAACGACCCCACGATCGTGCTGTTGACGCCCGGCATCTTCAATTCAGCTTATTTCGAGCACGCTTTCCTGGCGCGGCAGATGGGCATCGAGTTGGTCGAGGGCCGCGATCTGCTCGTGCATGACAATATCGTCTACACACGCACGACCACGGGGCTGCGGCGCGTGGACGTCATCTATCGCCGCGTCGACGACGACTTTCTCGATCCGCTGGCCTTCCGCTCCGATTCAATGCTCGGCGTGGCTGGGCTGCTCAACGCGTATCGCTCCGGCAACGTGTCGCTGGCCAACGCCATCGGCACCGGCGTGGCCGACGACAAAGCGGTCTACGCCTACGTCCCGGCCATCATCCGTTACTACCTGGGTGAGGAGCCGATTCTGCCCAACGTCGAAACCTACCTTTTAAGCGATGACTCACAGCGCGCCTACGTGCTCGAACACCTACAAGACCTCGTGGTCAAGGCCGTGGGCGAGTCGGGCGGCTACGGCATGCTGATCGGCCCCCACTCCACCGCCGCGCAGCGCGACGATTTCAGGACGCGCATCATAGCGGACCCGCGCAACTACATCGCGCAGCCGACGCTGCTGCTCTCGCGCGCGCCCTGCTACACCAACGATCAGATCGAGGGACGACACGTCGATCTGCGTCCCTTCACGCTTTCCGGCCGCAGCACGACGATCGTGCCTGGCGGCCTCACGCGCGTGGCGCTCCAACGCGGGTCGCTTGTGGTCAATTCATCGCAGGGCGGCGGCTCGAAGGATACGTGGGTGCTCTATGACTAGGCGTCATGCCAGGAAGGAACGACGATGCTCTCGCGCGTAGCCGACTGTTTGTACTGGATGAGCAGGTATCTCGAGCGGGCCGAGCACACGGCGCGCCTGCTCGACGTGAACCTCGACCAGCGCCTCGACCAGTCGCCGGGATCGGCGGGGCGGCGCTGGGATCGTCTGCTCTGGGCGCTGAGCCTGCCGTCGTCCGCCTACGGCTCGTCGGACGCCTACACGGTCACCGAGGCGCTCGCCTGCAATATGCGCATAACCTCGTCGATCGCCTCGTGCATCGTGGCCGCGCGCGAGAACGCGCGGCAGGTGCGCGAACAGATCAACTCCGAGATGTGGGAGCAGTTGAACCGTCTGTTCCTCCACGTACGGCACACCTCGATGGACGGGCTGTGGCAGGCCGGCCCGCACGAGTTCTTCCAGGCCGTGAAAGAGGGCGCGCACCTGTTCCAGGGCCTGACCGATGCGACGATGACCCATGGCGAGGGCTGGCAATTCATCCAGATAGGTCGCTGTATGGAGCGTGCAGGGGCCACGGCGACGCTGCTCGACGCCTATGCCGACGCTGTGGTCGAGGCGCGGCGCGAAGATGAGATCGAGGCTACGACCTCGCTCGACGCCCCCGGCTATCTCGAGTGGGTCGGTCTCTTGAAATCCTGCACGGCCTTCGAGGCCTATTGCAAGGTGTATACGGCGACGATTCAACCCGATCGCGTGGTGGAGTTCTTGTTGCTCAATGCCGAGTTCCCGCGGTCGCTTCGCTTTACCGTGAGCACCGCTCAGACCGCCTTGCTGGCCGTGTCGCGCTCGGCCAACGGGCGCGGATCGGGCCGCGCCCAGCGTCTGGCCGGCCGCCTGCGCGCGTCGCTCGACTACGCGCAGGTAGACGAGGTCGTGGCCGACGGCCTCCACGGCTACCTACGCTCCATCGGCGCGGAATGCGACGAGATTCATGCCGCGCTCTACGAAACGTACATCGGCTATCCGGTCGAGGCCGCGCTTATTTCGTAACGCCGCGCGGCGAGGCCAGCTAGAAGGGAAGCATGTACTATTCCATCAGGCACGTTACCTCGTTCACCTACAGTTCCCCGATCCGCGAGAGCGTGCAGGAGGTGCGCATGCAGCCGCGCAGCGAAGGCCCGCAGCGTTGCCTTACCTTCAAGCTGCTCACGGAGCCGCGGGCGACCGTCGCGTCGTACGTCGATTCGCTCGGCAATCGCGTGCATCACTTCGACATCCCCGACCAGCACTCGGCCCTGACCATCACCGCGCAGGCCGTCGTCGAGATGGGCGCGGTCTCGCCGCTGCCGGAAGCGCTCGCCGCGGAGGCGTGGACCCAGCTCGACGCCCTCACGGCGGACGGCGCCTATTGGGACTACCTCCAGCCCAGCGTCTACGCCCGCCCGACCGCTTTGCTGAGCGAGTTGGCGACCACACTCGCCATCGTGCGCCGGTCCGACCCACTGACGGTGCTGCGTGAGCTCAACACCAGCCTCTACACCTACTTCTCCTATGTGCCGCAGAGTACGACGGCGAAATCTCCCATTGACGACGCCTTGCGCACGCGCGCCGGCGTGTGTCAGGACTTCGCCCACGTGATGATCGCTTTGTGTCGCGAGCTTCAGGTTCCGGCTCGCTACGTCAGCGGCTACCTCGCCCCCCGTGAGGCGCGACCCGACCGCTCGTCCGCCGACGCCACGCACGCCTGGGTTGAGGCCTTGCTGCCGGGCCGTGGCTGGGTGGGGTTTGACCCCACGAACGACCAACTCACCGCCGAGCGCCACGTGCGCGTGGCCGTCGGCCGCGACTACGCCGACGTGCCGCCGAATAGGGGCGTCTTCAACTACAACAAGGGCAGCGCCGATCAGGATCTGAGCGTCGCCGTACACGTGGTCCCCTCGGAGACGCTGCCCACACAAGCCGCCTGGTCGTCGCCTATTCTATAAGCTCTTTTGCCGCCTACCACGGCATGTAGACGGCGGCGTGGTAGGCGGCGCTCCTGCTTTGCTACGTGCTGCTCCTCGTCGAGACCGGCAAAGGCCGGCCAGGGCGTGTGGCGCGGGACCTCGTACCCTGCAGCTTGTAGAGCGATCCGGCGCCGCCCGCGTTGTTGACGAGCCCGGCGATCGGCCCGTACGCGGCGACCGTCGCGGCGAAAAAGGCGTTGACCGCGTCGTGGTCTCGGATGTTGAGGACGGCGGCGGCGGCTTTGCCGACCGCGGCGACGATCTCGTCGCGCATCGTCTCGAGATTCTCCTTTTTGCGCGAACAAAGCACGACTGTCGCCCCGAGGGCGGCTAACTCCCGCGCAATCGCGCGGCCGATGCCCGTGCCCCCGCCGCTGACCACGACCGTCTGCCCGTCGAACAGCCCATCCCGATAGATAGAGCCTCGCGCCATGACGCCTCCCCTCAAGACTATCGCTGGCCCCACTCACCGCGAGGCCTCGCCCCGCCCTATCGTTGAGCTCATCGCCCGGCCCAGTGGTGAGCGCGGCGGGCAAAAGAAAGAGGGCCGGGACGGGAGAATCTCCCGCGTCCCGGCCCTTAGCTATAAGCGTCAGGTCTTAGACGAACGCCTGAATATCCGTCAACTCACGGCCCACGATGAGCGATTGGATCGTGTCCGTGCCCTCATACGTGTAGACCGCCTCCATGTCGGCGAAGTGCCGGCCAACGTTGTACTCCAACAAGATGCCGTTGCCGCCCATAATGTCGCGCGCCGCCGCCACGATCTCGCGCGAACGGGCCGCGTTGTTCATCTTGGCCAGAGAGGCCATGCCGGGCGTCATTTTGCCCTCGGACAACAACTGGCTTAAGCGGAGGCACATGAGCTGCATGTTCGTGATGTCCGCGACCATGCGCGCCAGCTTGTTCTGGATGAGCTGGAAGCCCGCTAGCGGCTTGCCGAACTGCACGCGCTCCTTGGTGTAGGCCAGCACCGACTCGTACACGGCGACGGCATGACCGATCGACTCCCAGGCCACGCCATAGCGCGTCGCGGTCAGCACTTTGCCGGTGGCCTTAAAGCCGGTGGACTTTTCCAGGCGAGCGTTCAAGGGTAGACGCACGCCTTCGAGCGTGATATTGGTCTGCCACACCGCGCGCTTAGAGATCTTGCCCGTGATGATCTCCGTCTTAAAGCCGGGCGTCTCGCGCGGCACGATGAAGCCGCCCACCTTGCCGTCGTCGTCGCGCGCCCAGATGATGGTGATGTCGGCGAACGAGGCGTTGCCGATCCACTTCTTAGCGCCGTCGATGACCCAGGAGTCGCCGTCCTTGTGTGCGCGCGTCTCCAGCGCCACGGCGTCGGAGCCATGGTTCGGCTCGGTCAGGCCGAACGCGCCGATGATCTCCATCTTGGCCATCTTCGGGAGGTACTGCTGCTTCTGCTCGTCCGAGCCAAGGATCTCGATCGACTCCATGGCCAGACCGGAGTGAACGCCGTACGCGGTGCAGAGAGAACCATCGCCGCGCGCGAGTTCCATGCCCACGATGCCCGCCGCGATCTCGCTAAGGCCGGCGGCGCCATATCCCTTGATCGTACCGCCGACGATGTTGAGGTCCTTGAGCTTGTAGAACAGCTCGAAGGGAAACTCCGCACGGTCCCAGTAGCCGCCGGCCACGGGCGTCACCTCACGGTCGACGAAGGCGCGCACCCTATAGCGGACGTCGCGCTCCTCCGGCGTGAGCAATGAATCGATGTCGTAGTAGTCGACGCCAGGGGCCAGTTCGGGAGCTTGCGTCCCCGGCTTCTCGATCGTCACCATAGCAGTGGATCCTCCATTGGCAACTGTAGGGCAGGCAGTAGAGAAACAAAACGGCGGAAAGACCGTATCCCTCATTGTAGCATGAGCGGAAGGTGTCAGTGAAAGAAGCCATGGCAACCGCGACAATACCGTCTCTATTACTACCTGCTGCCTCAAACATCTGAACCCCAATGAGTGGGACCGACCACGGCGCCGTTTGTCCAGCTCGTTCATCGAGCTATACACCTGTACAGCCGGTGAAAAAAGACACATATGTGGAAATATAGGATATTCTTCTTATATGAAGCACTGTACTTCGTGCGGTACCCCCTACTACAGTAAGTTTTCATCCCCCTTTCAGGCCCCCCCAAAAGTGGCGCCGCCGGTAGGCCCTATCGTACTATCTGGGTGTGAGGCGGACACGGAGATCGCGGAAACGGGATCGACGGACTTCAGGCAGCGGCCTCGCAAGCCTCGCGAACAACGGAGGACACAACAATGCGCAACGGACGGACCTGGGACGACTAAATCGCTCACGTATGGGTCAGACAAATACTTTTCTTGTTTTGCAACGACGAGAGGAAATAACATGCGCTACGGCGGCAGCTTCACCGGCTAAGCAGTTGACAAGATAAGATAGTGGGTTTCCCTTGGAGGAAACCCACTTTTTTGTTTCTGCCAGTAGCCAAATTCTGGATTAATGTAGACTGATACGAAGCGCAGTGTTAGTGAAGATCGTTTTTATGCGGTGCCAAATAGGCGTAATGTGTATCTTGCTGAAAAGTCGGGGCGTATACTGAAGTCACGAAGACGACCGAGGGGAGCAGAGGGCAGACATGATGCAGGACGTGGACCTGAACGGGATCGTCGATCCCGACGCACGGCGCATTCTCA
>JAABUX010000665.1_pt1 | contig 56604 bp, 47 predicted proteins | sample 5561851 | NCBI WGS metagenome assembly JAABUX01 (sample SAMN10711883, study PRJNA513361) | rock metagenome | isolation source: Antarctica rocks | place: Antarctica: Victoria Land, Richard Nunatak red sandstone | collected 2016-01-03
CAGGAGAAGCTGCCGCTTTACCTCGGCTTTTTTGAGTTCATCCACAACGTCCGGGCACGGGGCAAGAGCGTTTTGGGTGCCTTGATTGGCCTCCTGATCACACCACCCCGCAATCCGTCATGAGCCAATAATTAAAGTAAATCTCTTGATGCAATTTCGCACGAGAAGTACGTCGCCTTGGTGGCTCAACGTTCGTACAATGAAACGAACGGCGCGGTGAACTCTGCGAAAGGTGGACCATTGGACTTGCTGGATCGGACGGATCGCCGGCTCATCTTCCTCGGGACCGGGACCTCGGTCGGGGTTCCGATGATCGGCTGCGAGTGCTCGGTTTGCCGGTCGTCGGACCCTCGGAACAGCCGGACTCGGAGCAGCGTCCTGATCCAGTTGCCCGAAGGTAACCTCCTGATCGACACCTCGCCCGAGATGCGGCTCCAACTGATCCGCGAGCGAATTGGGCAGGTCCGCGCGATCGTCTATACCCACCACCACGTCGACCACCTGTTCGGGCTGGACGACGCTCGGCTGTTCCCCCGGGGGATCGGCGGGCCGGTCCCCTTGTTCTGCGAAGAAGAAGTCGAAGACACGATCCGCCGCGTGTTTCATTACGCATTCGAGCCGAGCGCGGCGATGGTCCCCTCGGGGGGCATCCCCCAGCTCCGGTTCGAGCGGATTCGGCCCGGCGAGCCATTCACGGTCCTCGGCCAGCGGTTGATCCCGATCCGGCTCGAACATGGGCGGTTTCGGGTCCTGGGGTTCCGGATCGGCAGCCTCGCTTATTGCACAGATGTCAACCGGATTCCCGACGAGAGCTGGCCGCTCCTCGAAGGGGTGGAAACCTTCATCGTCGATGCCTTGAGGCATGAGCCGCACCCGACTCACTTCAACCTCGACGAAGCTCTGGCGGCGATCGAGCGGGTCAATCCCCGTCAAGCCTACTTAACCCATCTTTCGCACAGTTTCGACCATGAGGCGACCGAGGTTGGCTTGCCCCCGCGAGTGGCTTTGGCCTACGATGGGCTGGCCCTGAACTTCTGAACGACCTTCGCCGCAGGAGCCGAGCCGCGATGGCTGCCGAATCTTCGCTCGCCGCCCGACTGGAACAGCACGGTCAGGAACACCTACTGCGATGGAGCGACGATCTCGAACCTTCGGCGCGAGAGAGGCTGATCGCCGAGGTCGAGGCACTCGACCTCGACCAGGTCGACGAACTGTTCCGCAACCTCGGGCAAACCGACCCCACCAACCGCGTCAAACCCTTGCCGGTCGACCGCCTCCCCCGGACCGACGGCGAGCGCGTCAATCGTCGCCATGTCGCCGCGATCGGCGAGGCGGCCCTTGCCCAAGGGGAAGTCGCCGTCGTGATCGTCGCGGGGGGCTCGGGCACCCGACTCGGCTTCGAGGGGCCGAAAGGGACCTACCCGATCGCCCCGGTCTCGGGCAAATCGCTCTTCCAGATCCACGCCGAGAAGATCCTGGCGCTGTCGAGGCGATTCGGGCGGACGATCCCGCTCTACATCATGACCAGCCCGGACAACTACGACGCGACGACCCGGTTCTTCATCGAGCACCGCAACTTCGGCCTGGCCCACGTCCGGTTCTTCGTCCAGGGGCAGATGCCCGCCGTGGATCGCGAGTCGGGTCAGATCCTCCTGAGCGGCAAGGATCAAGTCGCGCTCAGCCCCGACGGCCACGGCGGGACGTTGTATGCGCTGGCCGCTCCAGGGGCGGGGACGACGCCGAGTTGCCTCAAGGAGATGGACGACCTCGGCATTCAGACCTTGTTCTACTTCCAGGTCGACAACCCGATGGTCAAGATCGCCGACCCGGCCTTCCTCGGGTTGCACCGCCAGGCCGAAGCGGAGATGTCGTTCAAGGTGATCGAGAAGATCACCCCGGAAGAGAAGCTGGGCGTGGTGGTCGAGGCCGATGGGGTGCCCCAGGTGATCGAATACTCCGACCTCCCCGCCAGCCTGGCCGAACTTCGCGACCCCGACGGCAGCTTGCAACTCTGGGCCGGGAGCATCGCCGTCCACGCGCTCGAACGCACGTTCGTCGAGCGTCTGGTTCAAGGGGACGTCAAGCTTCCGTTTCACCGTGCGATCAAAAAGGTTCCTTACGTCGATCCGGACGGAAACGTGGTGAAACCTGACGCTCCGAATGCCGTGAAGTTCGAGAGGTTCATCTTCGACGCCCTCCCGCTCGCCCGCCGCTATGCCCTGGTCGAGTGCGACCGGAGCGTCGAGTTCGAACCGCTCAAGAACGCCACCGGACCCGACTCGCCGAGCACGGTCCGCCAGCGGATGAGCGACCAGTTCGCCGACTGGCTCGAAGCCGCCGGGGCCAGGGTCGAGCGCGGGGCCGACGGTTCCGTCCCGTTCGGGATCGAGATCAGCCCGCTCTTCGCGCTCGACTCCGCCGATCTGAAGGCCAAGATCACCCCCGGCCTGGTCGTTGATCGTCCAATCCTCCTCCAGTAACACGCAACTCGATGGACCCACTTCGATGCTTCACGCGATCGTGATGGCTGGAGGCAGCGGGACCCGCTTCTGGCCCAAGAGCCGACGGAACCGCCCCAAGCAGTTGCTTCGCCTCTCGGGCGACTCGACGATGCTCCAACAGACCGTCGAGCGAGTCGCCGGCCTGGTGTCCCCCGACCGGACCTGGATCATCACCGGGCTTGACCAGGCCGAGGCGGTCCGAGGCCAGCTCCCCGAGGTCCCGTCGAGCAACGTCGTCGCCGAGCCTTGCCCGCGCGACACGGCGGCCTGTGTCGGCCTGGCGGCGGCGATCGTCGCTAGGAGCGACCCGGACGGGATCATGCTCGTCATGCCCGCCGACCACGTCATCAGCCCGGTCGCCAAGTTCCAGAGCACCGTCAAGGCCGCCGTCGACGTGGTCGAGGCCGACCCGACCGCGTTCGTCACCTTCGGGATCAAGCCGACCCGCCCGGAGACCGGCTACGGCTACATCGAGCGCGGCGAGGAACTCGGGGCGCCGGGCGGGATCGCGCTCCACCGGGTCGTCCAATTCCGCGAGAAGCCCGACCGGGCCACCGCCGAGCGATTCGTCGCCGAGGGCCGATTCGCCTGGAACGCCGGGATCTACGTCTGGAAGGCGCAAGCCATCCTCGACGGCCTGGCGACCCATCGCCCCAAGCTCGCCGAGGCCCTCGATCGCGTCCGCCCTTCGCTAGGGACCCCCGACGAGGCCGAAGCGATCGCCCGCGAGTACCCCAATATGGAGAAGATCCCGATCGACAAGGCGGTGATGGAAAAGGCGAGCAACGTCCGGGTCCTCGAAGTGGTCTACGACTGGAACGATGTCGGCGACTGGCGAGCCTTGACGGCCCTGGTCGCCCCCGACGCCCAGGGGAACACCTCGCAGGGCTTGACGCACCTCGTCGACACGGTGGACAGCATCATCGTGTCCGACGACGGCGGCCTGATCGCCACCCTGGGAGTCGAGGGGATGGTCGTCGTCCAGGCGATGGGGGCCACCCTGGTCGCCCGGATCGACCAGATGGATCGGCTCAAGACGCTGGTCGAGGGGTTGGAAAAGGCGGGGCACGGGTCTTACCTTTGATGAACTCGCCGCCGACGAACCGACCGGCTCCCGCACCGATGACACGGGTCCTGGGGATCGATTTCGGGACTCGTCGCGTCGGCGCGGCGGTCAGCGACCCTCGACGCCTGATCGCCACGCCGCTCGAAGTCTACCAGCGGCGCGACCCGACCCAGGACGCCCGCCACTACCGGGCCTTGGTCGAGGAGCACGACGTCGACCTGATCGTCATCGGCCTCCCGCTCCACACCGGGGGGGGCGAGAGCGAGTCGTCCCGCCTGGCCCGGGGCTGGGGCGAATGGCTGGGGACCATCACCGGCTTGCCCGTCCGCTACCACGACGAGCGGTACTCGACGGTCGATGCCGACGACGTGATGCGGTCATCGAGGATGAAATGGAAGGATCGCCAGTCGCGCCGGGATATGCTGGCGGCCCGAATCCTCCTGCAAGCGTTCCTTGACGCCGGCTGCCCCTCGGCCGAAGCCCCGGCGGCTCCGCTCATGGATGACTGAACCCTTCGACATCGGGAGTGATCTGTTGCCCCACCCTTCGACCTTGATCATCGGCTGCGGATACCTTGGCAAGCGAGTCGGCCGCTTGCTGGTCGGGCGCGGGGACCGGGTCTTCGGGACGTCGAGGAGCCGAGACAAGGCCGACGCCCTCGCCGCCTCGGGGATCGAGCCTGTGATCGCCGAAGTGACCCGACCCGAGACGTTGGCGGACCTACCGATCGTAGACCGAATCCTCTACTGCGTCGGCTTCGACCGGAGCGCCGGACAGCCGATCCGCCAGGTCTACGTTGATGGGTTCAAGACCACCCTTCAGGCAATTTCGGGCCGACAACCAAGCTGCCCGATCGTCTACGCGAGTTCGACCGGGGTCTACGGCGGGGACGACGGGGACTGGGTCGACGAAGCGTCGCCGGTCGAGCCGCGAACCGAGTCGGGCCGAGCCTGCTTCGACGCCGAGCAGGTCCTCGCAAGCCACGCCGGGCCTTCGGTGATCCTCCGCTATGCCGGGTTGTACGGGCCGGGTCGGATCATGCGGCTGGAGAGCTTGCGGAAGGGAGAGCCGGTGGTGGGCAACCCCGACAAGTCCCTCAACTTGATCCAGATCGACGACGCGGCGGCCGTCACCGTTCGGGCCTTGGACGATCTGGCGGGGCTTCGGCTCGAGATTTTTCTGGTTTCCGACGGTCATCCGCTGTTTCGATCCGAATTTTACGGCGCGACCGCCGAACTCCTTCAGGCCCCTTCGCCCCGCTTCGTCGCTCCGAGTCCCGGTAGCCCCGAAGCAAAGCGCGAAGGATCGAACAAGAGGGTCAGCAACCGCAAGATGATCGAACGTTGGGGCAACATCCTCCGCTACCCCGACATTCGATCCGGCCTGGCCGCGAGTTTGAACGCCGAGGCGTAACCCGAGCTTTGTGTCTTCCCGGACGAGATGATCATGCAACCCGCCCCTGGACCCCGCCCGGCGATCGCCACGTTCTTCGGAGTTGTCAGTCTGATCTGGGCGGTCGCCACGCTCGGGTCGGTCCTGATCATGCTGCTGGTGATGTCGCTGATCGGGGCCGGGAGCTGGCTGGGCGGGCCGGTCGTCGGGTTCCTAGGCACGGCCATCAGCCTGCTGGTTGCGGCTTACCTGATCGCCTCGTCGCTGATGAGCTTCGTGCTGCTCTGGGCCGGCTGGCTGACACTCGTGGGTGACCCGCGAGGGGTCCCGCTCCTCCGATTCTGGGCCTGGATCAGCGTGGGGCTTGACACCTTGTCGCTGCTCATGACCGGGGGGATCTCCCCCGGCTGGTTCGGCCTGGCCTATGCGATCGCGGTCCTCTATTACACCTCGCCTCGCGAGATCGAGATGCGATGGGCGACCGGGCCGCACCACCACCCGTACGCCGGCAAACCCAAGTTCACCGACTATCGGGATTTCTGAGGTGGAGGAATCTCGCGGCGAGGTCGGCGTGTTTTCGTTCGTGGCCTCGATCTTGCAGCGGTCGACCTGCTGATGCAACCCAATCCCCGGTGATCGATCCAGAAGGGCAACGGACGACAATGACAGATTCCAAGCGGGCGTTCGAACGGGCGATGCGGCTTTCGGTGGTCTCCGGACTCAGGGGGGCGCTTGGCGTCGCCCTGGTGGAAGCGGCCTACAACCGGCCCAACCGCAAATATTGGGCGATGGCGGCGATGGGCGAGATGGCCGCCGACAAGATCCCGTTCCTGCCGAGCCGGGCCAGCCTGCCCGTCATGCTCCCGAGGGTGGCCGCCGGCGCCTGGGTGGCCAACCAGGTGATGGAGCGCGAAGGGGTCGTCGACCCCTGGGTCGCCCCGATGGGCGGCGCCGTGGCGGCGGGGGTTTCGGCCCTGGCCCCTCGGATTCGAGGGCTCTTGAGCTGGGTCATCCCGGGACCGTTGCTGGGCTTGGCGGAGGACTACTTGGCGCTCAAGGTCGGCGGAGAAGCCCTCGGCATGACGATGGACGACCTTAAGTCGATCGGGGCGGAGACGATCGACGAGCTCAAGGCGCACTTCGCGGCCCTGACCGAGCAGCAAGAACCGGCTCACCCTGTCGGTGCCGGCTCGATGTAACAGCCGAGCGGACCCTTGGACACGGGCATCCGAGGGTCCGGCCCATATTCGAGGACCTGTTCGCACTTCAACTCGGCAAGCTCTTTGTGGGTCGTCAAGACGATGGCCCGCCCCGAGTTGTGGATCTGCCAGGTCAGCTTCTCGGCGATCAGGAGCGAGTGGCTGAACAACTTGGTCAGGAGCTCGATCACATACTCGAAGGTGTGTTCCTCGTCGTTGAGGACGATCACGTTGTACGGCGGCTGTCGCCTCGTCTTCGATGACTGGTCCGTCTTCCCCTTGGGGCTCGACTGCGTCTTGACGACCGGTTCCTCGACCGCGACGGCGGTGTCCGCTTCGAAGGGAGTTTCTTCGTTCTCGGCGACGGCGACGATCATCGGGCGACTCTCCGGGCAATCCTCGGATGGCGTTGGACCGCCAACAGGGTTTTCGAGTATGATACCGGTTCGATTGTCGAGACGGTAGAAAACTTTCCCCCACGTAAGCAAGAGTGGAACGCGACCTCATGTCCGCGATGAGCCCTGGCACCGCACTCCGAAACCTTCAGCAGGCTCACGCCGGGCTCAAGAAGATCCGCCACCTGCTCCGGTTGGCCAGGGAGTCCGAAGGGTCGGTCGACTCCGCCCGGATCATCCGAGCCGGCTGGGATGGTTTGAACAAAGCCTTCAAGATCATCAGCGAAACCCCGGTCGAGGCCGCCGACGACGCGGTGATGACCAAACAACTCGCCGTCCAACGCTACGCGACCGCGATCCTCGTCCGGCTCCGCCGAGTGTCCCGCAACGACCCGGCAGCCTTCGACGGCGACGACGACGAACCCGACTCCGATTGAAAAGATTTTAGCCACGGATGGAACACGGATGAGTCACGGATGGGAAAATTGATCAAATGGCATTGATCCGTGTTCCATCCGTGGCTAAATGCTCTTCTCCTTTGATCTCACGACCGACCCCTGGATGCCCCGAGAAGATGGCTCGCCCCGAAGTTCACCCGCCGATTGCCCCGCTCGACGCGATCCCCGACCGGTCGCTCGATGCTCCGAACTTCTTGCCGACCGTCGCGGTCCGATCGGCGGGCCACCACCCGTTCGTTTACCGGAAGATGATCATCGGACCCGTCGGCCCAGTCCGCCCTCGGGACGGCGACATGGTCCGGGTGGTCGACCGCGACGGCCTCCCGATCGGCTTCGGCTTGTGGAACGCCCGATCGCAGATCAACCTCCGGATCTTGTCGGGCGGGGTGGAAACCCCCGGCATCGAGTTCTGGGAAGGGCGGATCGACCGGGCCTTGGCCCTCCGCCGCGACCTGCTCCACCTCGAAGAGACGACCAACGCCTACCGGGTCGTCCACGCCGAGGCCGACGGGCTGAGCGGCCTGATCCTCGACCGGTTCGACGACGTGCTCTCCGCCGAAATCTTCAGCCTGGGGATGTATCAAAGGATCGGTCCGATCCTGGAGCGGGTGGCCGCTCGGGTTGGGACAAAGCACTTCAAGGTCCACGTCGACGAGCGGATCGCCCTGGCGGAAGACTTCCCCGGTCGCCCCGTCAGCACGTCCAAGCTCCCGCCTCGGGTCACGATCACCGAGAACGGGGTCCGCTTCCGGGTCCAGTTCGCGGGCGGCCACAAGACCGGCTTCTTCTGCGACCAGCGCGACAATCGGCTCGCCTTGTCGAAGATGGCGAGCGGCAAGTCGGTCCTCGACGTTTGCTGCTATACCGGCGGCTTCGGGATTTATGCCCTGGTCAAGGGGCAGGCCCGCGAGGTGACCTGCGTCGACCTCGACGAGAAGGCGGTCGCGCTGGCTCGGGACAACGCCAACGCCAACCAGGTACGGCCCAGCTTCGTCCACTCCGACGCCTTCGGCTACATGAGGCAGATGGTCGCCAATGGCAAGACGTTCGACCTTGTCGTCCTCGACCCGCCGAAGCTGATCCCGGGCCGGCTCGACATCTCGTCGGGTAAGCGGAAGTATTTCGACCTCAACGTCCTGGCCCTGAATTGCGTCGAGCCGGGCGGGGTGCTGTTGACGTGCTCGTGCTCGGGCCTGCTCCCGGCCGAGGAGTTCTTGATCTTGCTCCGCGCCGCGGCCCGGAAGGCGGCCCGGTCGGTGCAGGTCCTCGCCGTCACGGGGGCTTCGCCCGACCACCCGGTTGGCCTGGAAGCCCTCGAAGGGTCGTATCTCAAAGCGGTCTGGCTCCGGGTCGGCGAGCGGACCGCGACCCCTTCGCTGGCGGATGACCCCAGCTTCGACGACGAACCCGACTCGTTCGAGGGCGATGATTGACGGTCGACTCTCGTGGTCGTTGGAGGCCGCCATGCCGAGCTTGACGGTGGAAAACTACCTGAAGTCGATCTTCCTGATCGCCAGTCGGGGGCAGGAAGGATGCGCGGTGGCGACCGGCGAACTGGCCTCGACCCTGGGAGTTTCGCCAGGGACCGTGACGGGGATGCTCAAGACCCTCTCGGAATCCGACCTCGCCACATACACCCCCTATGAAGGGGCACGTTTAACCCCCTCGGGCCGGAGCTTGGCCTTGAAGGTCCTGAGGAGGCACCGGCTCCTGGAACTATTCTTGGCACAGACGCTCCGGATGGCCTGGGACGAGGTCCACGAGGAGGCCGAGCACATGGAGCACGCCGCGTCGGACCGGTTGATCGACCGGATCGACCACTTCCTCGGCTCTCCCGAGGTCGACCCCCACGGTGACCCGATCCCTCGGCCCGACGGGTCGGTGGCCGAGTCGGTCGGGACGCCGCTTTCGCAACTGGGCCGAGGCCAGAAGTTTCGGGTGACCCGGGTCGTCGACCAGGACCCGGCTTTCCTCCGCTACCTGACCGAATGCGGGCTTGACCTCGGGGCGTCCGGGGAAGTTGTCGAGAACCGTCCCGAGGCCGGGATCTTGTCACTTCGCCTCGACGCCAAGGTCGCACCGATCGGCTTCGAGGCGGCGAGCAAGATCCTGGTCATCACCTCCGTCGAACAAACCCACTGAACGGGCTTGAAACCTTGGGTCAATGGTGAGTGTTCGTTTGGAAGATGTTGAGCGGGTTACCGACGCCGTTCTGGAAGATCGAGGCGTTGACCGTCACCACCGCTCGGTTGCCATGATAGACGATGTTGACCGTCCCATTGCCCACCGAGCTGGCATAGATCCCGCCCGAGCCGCCGCCGCCGTTGAGCGACAACATGAACTGAGTCGGACGACCGAGCCTGTCTACATTGGACACGCTCCCGATCAGGTTGGCCAGGATCACCCCGCCGCTCTGTGTACTTCGGTCGGAGATCGACAGCGTCCCCGTCGTGGCGAATTGCGTCTCGACCAGGGGGGTGCCGGGCAACGGGTCCGTCGAGCCGGGACCGGCGACGGCCACCAGCCCGGTGTTCGGGTCGATGATCGGGATCGGGGTGGAATTCGGGGTGTAGTACCGCATCTGCAAGGTGCCGTGGAGGAACTGGTTCGTGTTCCCCGGCGCCAAGATGAAAAACTGCCGGGCCTGGTCTTGGAGTCTCGGCGGCTGTTCCAATACCCTCCCCGAGAATTTGGCCGTGAACAGGCGACGCCTGATCTCGCTGGCCGTTGCGGGCGAAAGGTCGGTCGTGATCCCGCTGCCGCCGATGTTTTGATTCTGAACTTGCCCGGTCGTCGGGTCATAAGCGTAGACCGAGCCGAACCCAGTAGTCCCCGAAGCCGAGGCCGACCCGCTGGCACCACCCCCGCCACCGCCACCGGTCCCGGCAAGTGCCCTGATCGGAGGGTTCTCGATGAGGCCGAGGATCGGCGTGACCGACATCAGCTCTCGACCCTCAAGCGTATCGACCGACAAGATCCTCCGCCGACCCATAGCGACCTCCGTTTGTCCCGAGGAACTGATCACAGACCATCACCGATCCGTGACCTCGGGAAATAATCCTTCGACCTTGGTCACAATCGTGAATTGTATGATCTTGCAACTTCACTCCGCACGAAGCGAGCGATTGGCAACGACCAACGAGTTCTTTGAGGCTAGATCGACCAGCGAATCCTGGAAGAACAGAGAATGTGGGCATGATAGCCATTTGCCATAGCTTTGGTTCTAACAAGCTATTGATCCACTGCGGTGAAAATCGATTGGCGAACCGGAAGTTCGGGTTGCCCGAATTGGGCTGAGTTTGTTAATTGCTCACGGCGTTCGATGTTGATGGCCGATCCACAATGTGTCCCTTCATCCCAACCGGGCGATTGGTCGATTTAGGCCAATCTCGAGCATTCGGCTCGAACGGATCACAAATTCTCGACAAGGAGAGTCGGATGGCTTCTCGCCCCCGCAAGACGCTTTCGATGGTCCCCAGCCTTCAACCGCTCGAAGCCCGACTGGTGCTCAGCGGGAACTCGTTCTCGCACGTTTTCGACAACATCGGGCGTGGGATCAACCACATTGGCCGCCAGATCAGCCACTTGGGCCAACACCACGGCACGGTCGATCACTCGGCGGCCAACTACAAGGTAGCCTCCAACGGCCACGCCGGGGCTGTGGTGCACAACCACCACATCATCAAGTAATCCAAACCCGGGTCATTGGTCGCGGTCCAAGTCTCCTCAACGATTTCCGGCGAGAGGTCACGACCGAAACGCCGAGTCGAGGGCCTGGCTTGGCTCGCGGTCGATCCGGAATGGTTCGAGGTCAATCCTCGTTGGCCGGGCCAGGATCAGGTCGGTGACGACCTCGGCGCTGGCGGGAGCGAGCTGGATTCCCGCCCGTTTGTGACCCGAGGCGACCACCACGTTAGAGTATCTGGGGGCGAAGCCGAGGTAGGGTTTCGAGTCGATGCTTCCGGGTCGAAGCCCCGCCCAGGTCCGCTCGACCTCGGCTTGCGTCAGGATCGGGCAGAGGAGATGGGCCTCGGCGAGCAGGTCGGCCGAGGCTTGTTCCGTGGTCCGATCGTCGAAGCCCGAGGTTTCTTCGGTCGCCCCGATCAAGATCTGGTGGTCGTCGCGGGGGACGAGGTACATCCGCCCATGCTCGATGATCCGACGGATCATCGGCCGATCGGGGCGAAGCAGCACAATCTGCCCCTTTAACGGCGGGGTTGCGACATCGAGTTCGAGGTGCCCGAGCAACTCGGAACTCCAGGCGCCCGCCGCAACCACCACCGTCCCGCAAGCGATCGAGCCGTCCTTGGTCTGGACGGCGACGACCCGATCGCCGACCCGATCGAACCCGACCACCCCGGAATGGGCGATCAGGCTCACTCCTCGAAGGCCGAGCGAGGCTTGCAGAGCTTGGATGTGGCGAGGGTTGCGAATTTGGGCTCGATCGGGGAGGTAATAGGCAACGAGCAGCTCGGGGTTGAGCGACGGTTCGACCCGGTCGAAGTCGTCGGGCGTCAGCCGCTCGTAGACGACTTTTTCGTTCCTCCAGCGTCCGGCCATGCTCCGCAGCTCGTCGTCTTCCTGCTTGGTGGCGGCGACGTCAACCCCTCCGGTCCGACGGAACCCGTTGTCGATCCCGGTCTCTTCGAGCAGGTCGGCCGACCACTCGGGGTAGAGCATCGCGCTCCACGACCGGAGTTCCAACGTGGGGTTGGTCGTCAAGCGCTCGGTATAAGGGGGGATCATCCCCGCGCCCGCCCACGACGCCGCCCGACCGATCTCTTGGCGGTCGAGGATCGTCGCCTTCACGCCCTCCCGGGCCAGCGTGTAACCGATCGACAGGCCGACGATCCCTCCGCCGATGATCACCACGTCGGGCGAGTTCATCGGGGGACGCCTCGGATCGCCCTCCAGCGACTTTCGGGGACCCGGTAGATCGACCGGTCTTCGCTGGCCAGGATCAAGTCGAGGCCGACCCAGGTGATTGCCTCGACGTCGGGGGCGTCGAACGACGTCGAGCCGACCGGCGTCCACCCGGTGACGAAGTCGGTCTCGAACACCCGGACCGACCGGTTGGTGACGACCGCGAGGATTCGGCCATCGCGGGTCAACGTCGCGCCCGTGACCGGCTCGATGCAGTTCGGCAAGATCCCGACGCGGTCGGGCATGGCGGGGCGGAGCAATGGGGCGACGGGCTTGAGCGAGAGTCGGAAGACCTCGGCGGGTTGGCCGTCGAGCCGCTTGGTGATGATCAAGGCTTGGTTGCCGAACACGACCAACCCCTCGGCGTCGAACCGCTGCCCGGCCGGGAAGGCGTAGAAGTTCGACGAGAGGACCGGCAGGGGTTCGGACGACTTCAGGGCGACGTTCGGGTCGGGCTCGGCAACCTGGTAGATGACCCGGACCGGGAGCAGGGCCTTGTTGTTGCCTATGTCGCCGAGGAACAGGTGCCCCGAGTCGTCGATGGCGATGTCTTCCCAGTCGACGTTCGGCGCCGAGACCTTGTAGGAGCGGACGAGCTGGCCGTCGCGCTTGACCGCGAACAGCTCGGGGGCATTCTTCGAGTCATTGTGGACCCAGAAGATCCCCGGATACCGTCGGCTGGCCACCATCCCCGATGCTTCCCGGATCGCGGGGGCGGACAGTCGGCCCACCCGTTCCAGAGGCTCAATCGCCGAGGCGGACCCGGCCATCGCGAGCAGCAAACCAACGATCGAGCGAGTCATCCCACCTCCATCAAGCACCAAGACAGCGCCGGCAATGGCATCGTAGCAAGCGGATCGAGATCACCGCTAGGGGTTGCGAGCGGTTCGCCCGGCTGGCAAACTGATACGGGTGCAGGCTATCGAACCTGGAGTTTCTTCGGGATCAAGCATTGCAAATTGCAGGATCGCAAATCGCAAAGCATTCAAGAATTTCGGTTTCTGGCTGGTTTGCGATTTGCGATCCTGCAATTTGCAATGCTTGATCCCGAGATTTTCGAAAGCGAAACCCGACCTCGATCGTGATTCGACCCAGCCGATGACGCTCCTGAGGAAATGCTCCGAATGGACTCGCCCACGATCCGCCCTGGCGCGACCCTCGGCGACCATGTCGAACCCGACCTGTTCGCCTACTTCCACAATGCCGCTGCGGGCAACGCCGCGATCCAACTCTTGACCGCGATGGGGATCAACGACGACCAGCTTGGCGTTACCCCGCCCGAGAAGATCGACGGCGGACAGGGGATACTCTTGTCGATGGTCTGCCCCCCGTCGCTTCGAGCCAAGGTCGAGGCCGCTTGCCGGACCTTCGGCGCGGACCTGCATCGAGCACCCCGCTGATGTTCGGTCGGGTCGGGTGGGTCGGTTTTCTGATCAGTTTGGCGGTCGCCCGGGCGGGCACGATCCCCGATTTCGTCAAGCAGATCACCGCACCGGCGGCATCAGGGCCGGTCCTGTTCGCTTTCAACGGCAAGGACCTCGACGGCTTCTCGACCTTCCTCCGCTACCAAAAGGAAAAGGACCCGGCGCGCGTCTTTTCGGTGGTCGACGGCTGCTTGCGGATCTCGGGTCAGGAGTTCGGCGGGATCACGACCCGGTCGACGTTCCGAGACTACCACCTGGTGGCCGAGTGGCGATGGGGCGGCGAAACGTATTATCCCCGGCGCTGGAGGGCGAGGAACTCGGGCATCCTGGTCCATTGCTCGGGGGCGGAAGGGGACGGCCTGGGAAGCTGGATGGCGGCGCTCGAAAGCCAGTTGATCGAAGGAGGCTGCGGCGACTTGATCCTGGTCCCCGGCAAGGACCAGCCTCCGCCTCGACTCCGGAGCGAGGTCCGAACCGGTCCCGACGGGCAACCGTATTATCAACCGGGCGGCGACGTTGTGACCCGGACCCGAGGTCGGCTCAACTGGTGGGGTCGTGACCCCGGTTGGAGCGACGTCATCTGGTTCCGAGGCCCCGACGACCTCGACCACAAGTTCGGCGAGTGGAACCGGACCGAACTGGTCTGTGACGGGGATCGCGTCACCTGCTTCCTGAATGGTCGGATTGCCATCGCCGCCGACCAGTTGAGCATGACCTCCGGCCGGGTCCTGTTCCAGTCCGAAGGGGCCGAGATCTTCTTCCGAAAGATCGAGATCCGAGCGTTACGGGCGAAACCTCAATAAAACAATCAGACGACATCTCGCCCAGCCAACCGCCGTGAAGTAACCTAGAGGAAGCTAATGCGGGCGAGCATGAATTGGCACCCTGAGCGGGAGCGACCCGGCGTGATGATCCGCCAGAAATCGACCTCACTGATCGCCTTGGCCCTGGGGTTGGCCGTCTTCGTGGCGACCTCGACGACCGCCTGCGGCCAGTCCGACCCGATCGTGGCGCGGGGGATCGCCTACCTCCGAGGCGGTGGCGGCGGGGGGGGCGTGGGCGAATCCGCGCTCTCGGCCTTAGCGATGATCAAGGCCGAGGTGCCCGAGGGAGACCCGGCGCTCCTGAAGATGATCTCGGTCCTCCAGAGTCGCTTTTCGTCCTCGGCCTACGTCCCCGAGAAAGGGAGCGGGGCCGAGATCTACGAGGCGTCGGTCGTCCTCCTGGCCCTGGCCAACCATGACCCGGTCGCCCACCGCGGCGAGATCGAAGCCGCCGCGCAATTCCTCATGAGTCGCCAGAACGCCAACGGCTCGTGGGATTATCAGAACCGGACGGCGGGCGACACGTCGATCTCGCAATATGCCGTCCTCGGCTTGTGGGAGGCGGAAAACGCGGGGATCAATGTCAACCCGTCGATCTGGGACCGGGCGGCAAGCTGGTTCCTCTCGACCCAGAGCTCGGCCGGAAGCTGGACCTATCACCGAGACGCCCCGGAGGGCGAAACCGTAGCGATGACGGCGGCGGGGGTCGGCAGCTTGCTGATCTGCAACCGGCAACTCACCCCCTACCGGATCGTCGAGCGTGCCCCGAACCCACTGCTGATCCCGCTGGCCAGCGAAGCCGACCGGAAGCGGTATTCGGCGGAGGTCTCCCCGCAACGGATCAACAACGGTATCCGAGGTGGGATCAATTGGTTGTCGGCCAACTTCGCCACCGGGTCGCCCTCGGTCATCGGGAAGTCTCCTTATTACGCGCTCTACGGGATCGAACGCCTCGGGGCCTTGGCCGATCAGGCAACCCTGGGTAAGGTCGACTGGTTCAACGAGGGGAAACGCTACATCGCCTCGACGCAGCGGGCCGATGGCGCCTTCTCGTCGCAGTTCGGCGACGGGCCGAACACCGCCTGGGCGGTTTTGTTCGTGACCAAGGCGACCGCCAAGACGATCAAGAAGATCCAGATCCGACGGCTCGGCTCGGGAACTTTGGTCGGCGGTCGAGGTTTGCCGAAGGATCTGAGCCAGGTGTCGATCGCCGGGGGCAAGGTGGTCGCCCGGCCGATGGATGGCGCCGTGGAAGGGATGCTCGCGGCGCTGGAAGACCCTCGGGTCGAAGATGCCGCCTCGGCCCTGGCCGGTTTGGTCGCCCGGTACAGCTCGGAAGGTCCCAAGGCGCTTCGGCCGCACGAGGAGCGGTTCCGCAAGCTCCTCACCGACCGCGACCAAGGGGTCCGACGGGTCGCGGCCTGGGCCTTGGCCCGGACCGGCGACCAGGCGATGGTCCCGAGCCTCATCGCCGCGCTCCTCGATCCCGACGACGGGGTCGTACGCGAGGCAAGGTTGGGCCTGCAGCTCCAGGCCAGGATGATCGAAGGTTTCGGACCGCCCGACACCGCCTCGACCAAAGACAAGCAGAGTGCCGTCGCGAAGTGGCAAGCCTGGTACGAGTCGATCCGACCCATCAGCGGCGCCCCGGTCGAGGCTCGCCCGGACCCTCCCAGGACCGGCCAAGCCGAGGGGAAGGGACTTTGAGCGCTCTCAGCGTCCCGATGACGGCACCAATTCCGAGCTTGATCCGGGTCGAGTCGAGGTACGACCGCGTCACCTCTTTCTTGATGGCGGTTATCCTCGGGGCATTCCTCGTCTTCGGCTGGTTGAGCCTCATCGCGGCCACGACCTCGGCATACCGGACCCGGTCCTCACCGCCGGTCAAGGTGATCGAGGTGTCCGGCGGCGGCGGCGGGACGCCCGAGGGGAAAGTCGCCAGCGTCGAGGAGATCAACGTGCCCGGCGGCGAGGTCGCCGACAAGGCGTCGAACAACGAGGAGCAAGCGACCGAGTTCGAGGCGCCCTTGGTCGAAGCCCGCCCTTCGGCCATGCTCGACTCGGTGGTCGACGCGGGCGAAACCTTGGCCGAGGTCGACGTCTCGACGGTGACGCCCTCGGGCGGCAAGCTGGCCTCGGGGAAACGGCGGTCCAAGGTCGGCGATGGCGGCCCCGGCTTCGGGTTCGGACCCGGCGATGGCGGGGTCCGCCGCGAGGACCGCTGGAGTATCCTCTATAAGCCTGGGTCGACCGCCGAGGAATATGCCCGGCAACTCGACGCCTTCAAGGTCGAGCTTGCCATCATCGAGGACGGCCACCTCGTGTACGTTTCCAACTTCTCGGACCCGAAGCCGACGAGACGCACCGGTTCCGGGTCGGACGATCGCCGCCTCTACTTCATCTGGCGAGGGCAAGGCCGGAAAGAGTCCGACCTCACGCTCCTGGGCAAAGCCGGGCTGAACGTCGGGGAAGGGGTGATCTTCCAGTTCTACCCCGACGCCGTCGAGCAAGCCCTGAGCCAGCTTGAGGTTAAATACAAAGGGCGACAGCCCGCCGAGATCCGGAGTACCCGGTTTGGCGTGGTCAACAACGGCAGCAACTACGACTTCGAGGTGTTGTCGCAAGAAGCCCTCCGCTGATCGGATCGACCCGGACCGCCCCGTACCCACCCCTTCGCTTCGCTCTGGACCGGAACCCATCTTTCATGGCCACTCTCGAAATCCATGAGGTTGGGCAGCGGGTCCGAAGGGTCCGGATCGGCCGGAGCCAGCCGATCATGTTCGGGACCAACCCGCTCTGCGACGTTACCCTCGACGACCCGAGCGTCAAGGCGTTCCACGGTCGGATACGCTGGAGCAAGTCGCGGTTCAAGGCCGAGGCCGTCGCCGAGGTCCCCTACATCGAGGTCAACGGTCGCAAGGTCAAGTCGAAGGGCCTGTCGCAGGGGGACGAGATCCACATCGGCCATAGCCGGATCTTCCTCCTGAGCGTCGAAGACGACGGCCCGGACCACGGCGAGAAGACCGTGGTCCAGGCCCCCTTGGCTGTCGGCGATTATGCCGTCGAGCCGAGCCGCCCCGCCTCTCCCCCGGTACCCGAGTATCACCGGATGGAGATGGCCGCCCCGTCCCTCGAATTTCCCAACGACGAATTGGACCAACCGGCCCCCGCCAAGCCTTCGAGACGCGATGCCGCCCCGGCCCCCTTGCGTCGATCCGACTGGCGGGAGCGGGCCGCCCCCCGGACGGTCTTCGACGACCTCGAAGACTTGACGAGCGACGACGAGGAAAGTGAGCCATCGACGACCCGATCGGCCTCGACCCCTGAGCCCCTGGTCTGGTTCAAGCGAGTGGTGGCGATCCTTCGAGGGGTCGACCGCCCGCCGGGCGAGGAGCGCGTGTTCACCTCGCCGGTCGTGATCGGCCTGGCGGTCACTTTCTTGCTCCTGATCGGCCTGAGCTTCGGGCTTTATCGCGTGATCGTCCGGACCGAAGCCCAGGGGCGGTTCACGGCCGCGACCGAGAACTACGAGCGGGGCGATTTCGTGGCGGCGATCAAGGGGTTCGACGCTTACCTCAAGGCGGAACCCGAAGGGCTCCGCTCCAACAAGGCGCAGGTGTACCGGGCGCTGGCGAGGGTCCGCCAGCATACCTCGGCGACGAGCGGGTCGTGGAACAACGCCTTCAAGGAAGCCGAGGCGATGCTCCAGGACGTTTCGAGCTTGCCCGAATACCGCGACGTCAGCGTCGACCTCGCCGACGAGGTCCGCAAAACGGCCGAGGGGATGTTCGAACGCGCCCGAGACCTGGCCGACCCCGCCTGGTTCAGCCAGGCCCAGGCGGCCATCGCGTTGCACTCGAAGATCGCCGGGTCGGCCGCCGCGTCGCTCTTGGGTCGGACCAAGATCGCCGACAAGCTCGCCCAGGCCCAGGGCGCGATCCGCAAAGCGGCCGACCTGAAAGCCTCGATTGCCGCCATCGACGCCGCGATCGGCTCGGCCCGGCCCAGCGACGCCTACCACGCTCGGACGTCGATCCTCAAGCGCCACCCCGACCTGGCGTCGAACAAGGAGATCGCGTCGAGGCTCGGCAAGATCAATGATCTGGTCCGCTCCGCCGTCGCGTTCGACCCATCGGGCCGACCGGGTTTGACCGACCCGTTGGGCGAACCCCTCGGCCCCCCGACGAGTCTGGTGCTTCGGCTCGACCCGTCGAAGCCGGCTACCCGCAACGGACCACTGGCTTACGCCTTGGCCGATGGTTGGGCGTGGGGGTTCGACGCCACGTCGGGGGCTCCGATCTGGCAAGTGCCGGTCGGCCTGGCCTCGCCGTTCGCTCCGGTCCGGGTCGAGGGAGGGATCACTCCGGTGGTGTTGATGGTCGACGCCCGGACGAGCGAGCTGGTCTGCCGCGAGGGCCGGACGGGTCGGTTGGTCTGGCGGCAAACCCTCGAGGGGTGGGCGACCGACCCTCCGCTGATTCTCGGTTCTCGGGTCCTGCAACCGATGGTCGACGGTCGGCTCCTGGAGATCGACCTCAAGTCGGGGGACCTCAAAGGGACGCTCAGGCTGGGCCGGAAGATTGCCCGTGCCCCGATCCTCGACGAAACTGGCGAGCAGGCGTATCTCCTGGCCGACGAGGATTGCCTGTTCGTCCTCAAGCTCGACCCGATCGCCTGCGCCTCGGTCGAGTTTTTGGGGCACGAGTCCGGGACGGTGGCCTGCTTGCCGACCCGGGCGGGTCGGTTGTTCGTCCTGGCCGAGAACCAGACCCTCGACTCGGGCCGCTGGCGGGTCTTCGTGATGGGGGCGACCGGCGGGTCGTTCCGGCAGGTCCAGGAGGTCGCGATCGGCGGCTGGACCTGGGCGTCGCCGGTCGAGTCGGGGCCGGTGTTCTGGTCGGCGAGCGACCGGGGGGAGGTGATCGCTTTCGCGATCGGTCGCGTCGACGCCAAGACCCCGCCGCTCTCGCCGATCGCCCGACTCGCCCCCGGCCGGCTCAACCAGGGGCCGGCCTTCCCGCAAGCCCGGTCGGACCGCGAATTCACCGTCGCCTCGGGCCTGTCGGCGAGGTACGACCTCGATGTGGACCGAGGGAAGTTGACCCCCGTCTGGACCCTGGGAATCTCGGGCCGAGCCCTGGCCCCCGCCCAGACGGTCGGCCGATTGACCGTCTTGACCCAGCAGGCCGAATCCGGCCAGGGCACCGCGCTCTGGGGGGTCGACTCGGCGACGGGCGACGTCCGCTGGCGGTCGATCGTCGGCGCCCCTTGGCCCTCTCGCTGGATGCCGTCCCCTTCGGGCGACTCGATCTCGACCTTGTTCAGCGACGGTCGCGACCTGACCCTGACCCGCGACCAGCTTCGGACCGGCGGGTTCGTCGAGCAAGCCCTCCCCAAGCCCGGCTCGGCCGACATCGTCGCTCCCGGGTCGGAGCGGTTCGAGGTCGGGGGGACGACGATCCTCGTCCCGACGCCCGACGCAGGCCAGATCCTTGTCCGCGACTCGGGCGAAGTCTACCGGACCGTCGCCTTGCCAGCCCCCCTGGCAGCTTCGCCGTTGCCGTTCGGCAAGAACTTGCTGGTGCCGGGGCTCGACGGGCGGATCTACCTGGTCGAGCCGCAGTCGGGACTGTCCGTCGCCGACCCGTATATCCCGCCGTTCGACCGCTCGAAGCCGATCCGATGGCGCGACCCCGTCGCCCTGGAGGGGGAAGCGTGCGTCGTCGCCGACGGCTCGGGGACGCTCCGCCGCCTGATCCTGGAAACCAGCCCAAGACCCCGTCTGGTCGTGTCCGCCGAGCGTAAGCTCGACAGCCCGTCGATCGTCAGCCCGGCTTCGACCGGCTCGGCGATCCTGGTCGCGACCGCCGACCTCAAGGTCCGCGCGTTCTCGGGCCGGGACCTCAGCCCGCTCGGGTCCTGGCCGATCGCGACGCCGCCAAACCTCGGGCCGACCGTCGTTGCGGGGTTCGGCTTCGTGGGCGACGCGACGGGCCAGGTCCTCGCGTTTTCGAGCGACGGTCGAAGGCTCTGGACGTCGACCTTGCGCGAGCCGAGGGTCGCGGGTCCGCCCGTCATCCGGGGCGATTCCGCCTGGTTCGTCACCCGGGACCAGGGGGGGGTCGAAGCCCTGAACCTCGCCGACGGGACCTCGCTCGGGCAGACCCCGGTCGTCGCCGAGCCTGCCTCGGGTCCGCTCGCCGCCGACAACGACCTGGTGATCCCCACCGGCCTGAGCACCCTGCAAACCTTCTCGCCCCCCAACGATCCCGGCGCGTCGCGTGGAGGCACCCCCCGATGACCTTGAACTTGCCGATCGCCCGAGCCTCGACCGTCGCCGTCGTCGCCCTCGGCCTGGCCTGGGTCGCCTGCTCGGCCCATTCGATGCCCGCCCTGGCGCAAACGCAAGCGGCAAGCCCAGCCAAGGAGGGCGCGGCCAAGGGGCGGAGCAACGACCTGGCCAAGTCGGTCCCGTTCGACCGGATCACCCTGATCGACAACACGGTGATCGAGGTCGAGCCGGTGTCTCCTCGCCCCCTGCCGTCGCCCGACACGCAGAAGGCGGGCAAGAGCCTACTTGAGTTGGAAGAGATGGCCAAGAAAGCCCAGGCCAGAGCCCGCAGCAAACGGTTGGGCCGGGCCGACGACGATGAGGACATGGTCGTCATCCACATCCTCGAAGGCGAGCCGCGAGACTTCAAGGTCAAGCGAGCCTCGATCAAGACGATCGAATACTTCGAGGACTTGCTGCTCATCGACGCCGACCGTTTGATCGGCCTGGGCGACTTTACCCGGGCGTTCGAGCGGCAACTGCTGGTCAAGACCCGCGACCCGAACTGGCGAGGGCTTGACGACGGCGTGAATCGCCTCTTGTTCGCCGAGGGGAGCGCGACGCTCCTCGAAGACGACGGGCGAGGCTTGCGGTTGCTCAATGACCTCCTGGCCCGGAAGCCGAACTACCCCGGACTGGTCGACCGCTTGGCGACGGCCTTCGCCCGGAAGATCGACCGATCGCTCGCCGCAAGCGACTTCTTTGGTGGCCGCGAGCTGCTCCGAGGCTTGACCAAGATCGCCGCCGCCCACGGGGAAACCAGCGCCGCCCGGGTCAAATTCATCGCCCGAGCCAAGACCCTGGTCGATGCCGCGATGCGGGCGAACCCGACCGACCGGGTCGACCGGCTCGCCGAGGCGTCTCGAATCTGGCCCGAGCTTGAAGGGCTTGAGCGGGCTTATGCCGAGGCGTTCCGGCCCAACCCGACGATTCGGGTCGCTGTGGTCGACCTCGCCGACCCGGTCGGGCCGTTTCCCGAGTCGACCGCCGCCGAGCGGGTCAGTCGTTTGCTTTACCTCCCGGTCGTCGCCGGCGATGACGAAGCGTCGCTCCGGGGGGAGTCGCCCGGGCAACTTTTGGCAAGTTGGAGCGTCCTCGAACTCGGGGCGACCTGGCGGATCGGCCTCAAGCCCGACTTCCGCTGGTCGGATGGGTCGAGGCCCGCTTCGGCGATCGACGTCGCCCGCTCGCTCGCCGACCGGGCTTCGGGCGCCTCGCCGGGATTCAACGCCCGATGGTCTGACCTGTTGGACCGGATCACCGTCCTCGACGAAAACCGCCTCGAAGTCAAACTAACCCGGTCGACCGCCCGGCCGGAAACCTGGCTCCTCGATCCCGTCGGCCCGGCGCACGCCTCCAGCGACGGCTGGGTGTCCTCGGTGGCCGGCGAGCGCCTCCCCGTCGGCGACGGCCCATTCCAATGGAGATCCGTCGACGCCGTGGGGACGACGTTCGAGGCTTCGAGGTCTTCCCCCTCGGATGCAACGCCTCGGATCAAGCGGATCGTCGAGGTCCGGGCCGCGTCGCCGCTCACCCTCGCCGAGCGGATCGGTCGAGGCGAGGTCGACCTGATCGACCGTGTTCCTCCCAAAGAACTCGCCGAGCTGGCCAAGCTCAACGAGATCAAGATTGGAGCTTACCAGACGCCCAGCGTCCACCGGCTCGCGATCGACGGTCGGACCCCGGCGCTGGCCAACCGAAAGCTCCGTCGCGGCCTCTCGATGGCGATCGACCGAGCCACCTTGCTCCAGGATCAGATCCTCGGCCATCCGCCGCTCGGCCCCAACAAGGTCGCCGACGCCCCGTTCGTCCGGGGGTCGTTCGTCGCCGATCCCAACGTCACCCCGCTCGAATACAACCCGGTCCTGGCCAAAGGATTGATCGCCGCCGCGATCAAGGAGCTTGGCGGAAATCCGATCAAGCTCACCTTGGAATATCCGGGGATCGCCGAGGCCCGGGCGACCGTCCCCAAAATGGCCGAAGCGATCCGAGCGATCGGGGTCGAGGTCGAGGCGATCGGGCGGACCGAATCGAGCCTGGAAGCGGGTTTGCGGTCGGGGCGACGATTCGACCTCGCCTATCGAGCATCCAGGCCGAACGACCCGCTCCGCGACGCCGGGCCGCTCCTGATCCCCGCCTACGACGCTCCACCCTCGAATGGCGGCTTCGCCTCGGCGGCAAGCCCCCGGATCTTGCAACTCCTGATCGAACTCGACCGCGCCCCCGAGCCGCAATCCGCCCGACGCCTGGCGGTCCAGGTCGACCACGAGTCGCGCGACGAACTCCCGGTGATCCCGCTCTGGCAGGTCGAAGACCACTATGCCTGGCGAACCAACGTCCGAGGGCTCGCCGAATCCACCGACCAGTTTTATCGAGGCGCAGTCTCCTGGGAGGCCGGACCGTGGCTCGCCAAAGACCCTTGAGTCAAGCTCAATTGATTTCGGGCCAGGATCGTCCTGGATTTCCGGGTGGCAGGGGTCTGCGGTACCCCGCAACCCCGGTCTTCAATTCGACTGTTGGGACGAAGACCGGGGTTGCGGGGTACCGCAGACCCCTGCCACCCGGACGCCAAAGACCCTTGATCGCCCGGATTGGCCGATTCCTGACTCTGGGCCTCATCTTTTGTCATGCCTTGGCCTCGACGGAGGCCGCCAACAAGACGGCACCCGAAGCCTCGAAGATTTCGGTCGGCACCCGACCCTACGCGATCCGCGCCCATGTCAGCTTCGGACCTTCGGCGAGGGTCGATGGGGCGTTGCGGTCGGTGATCCTCGACGACTGGCTGGGGTTGATCCGCCGGTTCGTTGGAGCCCCCTGGAAGGTTGACGCGGTCAACGAGTCGCCGAGTCTCGCGGTGGTCACGCTCGACTCTCTCGTCGCCGATCAGGTCCGGTCGCTGGGCGAGGCGGTCGACAAGGTCTGGGTGATCGCGGTCCGCCGCGAAGGACCGACCCTGATCCTCGAAGGCCGCGAGTTCGACGTGGCGACGGGTCGGGTCGGCGAGGTCCACCGATCCGAGGTCCGCGAGGCGATCGACCTCCCTCGGGGGTTGCTCAGGCTCGCTAGGTCGCTCTTCGAGCCGGTGGCCGACGTCGGCGAGCAGAAGACGGGCGGCGTCTCGTTCCAGATCCAAGGTGGGGCGATCGACCCGGCCAACTCGATCGGAGCGGTGGCGCCGGTGGGTACGGTGTTCCGGGCGTTCCGGTTGTTCCTCCAGCACGACGGGTCGGTCGCCGAGGTCCGCGAGATCCCCTATTCTTACTTCCGGGTCGAGGCTCGCGACGGGGCGACCGCCCGATGCTCGATCATCAAGGGGGTCGGCGACCCGCTCACGGGGCGTTACGCCCGCAAGAACAAGGTGATCGCCCTGGGCATCCAGCCGAGCATGGCGCCGACCCGGCTTCGGTTCGTCCTGAAAGCGGATCGGTCCCCCGCCGCCGGCTACAAGCTGGTGGCAAGATCCGCCGAACCCGAGGCGAAGTCGACCGAGGTCGGCATCACCGACCGCGAGGGGCGGGTCGAGCTGCCGGGCAACTTCGCCGAGGGGCTGGTCATCATCCGGGTCCTGGCGGGGAACAACGAGCCGATGGCCGACCTGCCCGTCATGCCCGGCGAGACCCGGACCGAGCGGACGATCGTCTTCGAGGGTCGCCCGAAAACCTTGGACCTCGAAGCGAAGCTCGACGCCCTCCGCGACGCGATCATCGACGTCGTCGCCACCCGGTCCCGCCTCGAAGCCCGGATCAAGGCCCGGCTCGAAGGCGAAGAATGGGCCGGCTTCGCCGAGGCCGTCGCCGAGTTCCACAAACTCCCCCCCCGAGACGGCTTCGCGACCCAACTCAACCGGTTGCGGGCCGACGCCGAGCAGCTCGAAGCCGAGACCAAGACCTTGATCCTCACCAAGAACGCGCGGGCGGAACTCGACGAGACCCAGGCTCTCATCGATCGGTACCTCGACGACGACACCGTCCGAGCCCTCGAAGAAGCCGCCGCATCCGCCAAGGCCGACAAAGCGACACTCACACCCAAATCGAAGTCCAACCGCAAGAAACCCTGACGCGCCCAACCGGAAGTCCGGTGAGACCAGCCGATGCGAACCACAGGACCACGGCACTCCATGCTCGCTCGGATCGCCGAAATCGTGGCCGCCCGCTACTTTCGGCCGGAGTTCATCCGGGTCGCCGCCGTCGCGGTGATCGGGATGGCCACCCTGATCGGTGCGGTTCAGTTCGCCAACTGGGGACGGTCGAGCGGCGGGACGGTTCCGCACCTCGGAGCGGATTACGCCCAGTTCCATTCGGTTGGGGTGCTCCAACGGGAGTACGGGATCTCCCGGCTTTACGACCTCGAACTCCAGGACCAGATCCTCCACCGGACCGTCCCGACGATCCCTCCGGGCGAATCCTTGCCGTTCGTCTACCCACCGTTCGTGGCTGCGGCCTTCGTTCCGTTGTCTCGGTGGTCGTACCCGGCTTCGTTCGCGGCTTGGCTGGCCCTGGCTTCGGCCTTCTACGCCGGTTCGATCGCCCTCGCGATGCGTATTCGACCGTCACTTCCTCTGTCGGATCGGACAACCGCCTGGCTCCTGGTCCTCTCGTTCGAGCCGTTCGCCTGCGAGTGCCTGCTCGGCGGCCAGCTCTCGACGGTCGGATGCCTGGGGGTCGCCGGGGCGATGGGCTTCCACCTCCGAGGGCGACCCGGGCTGGCGGGCCTCGCGCTCGCCTCGCTCGCCTACAAGCCAACGCTCTTGGTCTTGATCTTGCCCATGCTTGTCGTCGGGCGGCAATGGCGGATGCTAGCAGGGTTCACGGCGGGGATGATGTTGCTGGGCTTGGCGTCGGTGCTGATCGCCGGCCCCGAGGTCTGCCGACAGTTCGCCGCCCTGATGGTCGGGTACGGTCGGGGCGGGGGGAGCACGGCCGGGACCTGGAAAACGATCAAGTACGCGGATCTTGGGCCGTTTGTCGCGCTTCTTGGTGTCCCGAAGATGACCGCTCGGGCCATCGCCCTTGTCATCGCCATCCCAGCCGCATCGATGCTCGCCGTTGCGTGGCGACGAGCGACAAGGGGTGCTTCGAACCCAGAAGCTCTGGCACTCGCATGGGCGGCCACGCTCTGCTGGACGACGGTCCTCAACGTCTACGGCCCGATCTACGACGCGACCCTGGCCGTTCCGGGCCTCGTGGTCGCGGCCGGGGCGGTCCGTCATCGGTCGATTGGCAACTGGCCGTTTGGTTTTGCGTGGATGTTAGCCTGCGTCTACCTCGGGGCCTTGGCCTCGCCAAGCTTGGCTTCAACGATCGGATTCCAGCCGCTGACCCCGGCGTTGGCATTCGCGGGTGCCTATCTCGTCCGAGCTTCAATGAATGCATCCAAAATGGCGGCCTCAACGACGGATCGAGGCTCCGATTGTCGATGAAGGTGTGAGTGGCTTCGATGCCATCGTCAACCAAGGAATCCCCTCGGTTGGGGACTTGTCGCCCCGTCGAGGGCATGATAGGCTACACGAGCATCGACGACGATTGTCGTGGCGGTCCGGGCCTTCTCAAGTCGGGAAAGGGTCGAGCCTTTGAAACATTCCTTGGCAATTCTGGCTTGTTTGATCGCGTCGGCCCCATTGGGTTGCGGGCGGACCGATCCTTCCAGTCAAACCTCAAAGACCAACGCTCGTCGGAATGGCCCGACCTGCGGCCGGCGAACGATGCCGCAACTGGCGACGGCCAAACCCGAGGCCCCTCGGTTCGAGGTCGCACCCGAAACCGCCCAGGTTGATTCCGGCGACTCGGGGTTTCAGCTCGTGGTGACCCGACGCGACCCGAACGGGACGATCCGCGACCTTTCGGGCTCGACCACCTGGAAAGCGGAACCGGCCGGGATCGTCGAGGTCGCCCCCGGCGGATTCGCAAGGCCGATCGGCTCGGGCCGGGTCGAGATCCAGGGCCAGATCCCCGGCGAGACCGCGACCGTCCGGACCGTGGTCACTGTGGCCGACCCCGCCCAAAGAACATGGAACTTCGCCGAGGATGTTGAACCGCAACTGACCCGCCTGGGGTGCAACACGGGGGGATGCCACGGTCGGCTCGATGGCCAGAACGGTTTCCACCTCTCCCTGTTCGGCTACGATGCCGAGGGGGACTTTCGCGCCTTGACCCGAGAGTCGTCGGGGCGCCGGGTCAACCTTGTCCGGCCCGAGTCGAGCTTGCTCTTGACCAAGGCCACCGGGTCCGTCCCCCATACCGGCGGGATGAAGCTGGTCCCCGGCTCGGACGGGTACAAAACCTTGCTTGGCTGGATCAAAGCGGGGGCCGTCGAAGCCTCGCCCAAAAATCATGGGCGGATCGCCCGGCTGGAAGTCGACCCGGGCGCGAGTCGGCTCGAAGGGCCGGGACCTCGCCAGCTTCGGGTGGTCGCGCACTTCGCCGACGGGGCCACGCGCGACGTGACCCGGCTCGCGCAGTACAAGACCATCGACGACTCGACCTTGACGATTGATGCCCAGGGGCAAGCCCAACTCCTTCGTCGCGGTGAGGCCGACGTGGTGATTCGCTACGAGTCGCAAGTCGTCTCGGCGAGGGTGTCGGCGGCAATCAACCCGAGCCTGGCCCACGACTTCGAGCACGACCCCCGGGCCAACTTCATCGACGACGAGGTGCTCAAGCGGCTGTCGTCGCTCGCGGTCCCGCCCAGCCCTCCGAGCAGCGACTCGGCGTTCTTGCGGAGGGTGTCGCTCGACCTGACCGGCGAGCAGCCCAGCCCCGACCGAGTCCGCGACTTCCTCAAGAACAACGACCCCGACAAGCGGCGAAAGCTCGTCGGCGAGCTGGTCGCCTCGGCCGACTTCGTCCGGTTCTGGCAGATCAAGCTCGGCGACTTGCTCGAAATCACCACCGCCCGCCCCGACCTCGGGAACTCGGCGATCACTTATCAGACCTGGATTAAGAAGCGACTCCTCGACAACGCCCCGTGGGACCAGACGGTCCGTGCCCTCTTGACCTCGACGGGCGATCCAACCGACCGCGAGACCGGCGGGCCGGTCGCCTACGCCCTCGAAGCGGTCGACCCCAAGGTCGCCGCCGAAAAGTCGGCGCAGCGGTTCTTGGGGCTTCGCCTCCGTTGTGCCCAATGCCACGACCACCCGTTTGACGTCTGGACCCAGGACGACTACTTCGGCCTGGCCGCCACCTTCGCCAAGGTCGACCGGTCGGGCGGCGGGATGATGGGGATGATGAGCAACCGATCGATCATCAAGATCAACGCCGGAGGGACCATCGCCAACCCCCGGACCCACCAACCGGCTTCGGCCAAGATCCTCGGCGGGTCGGTCATCACCACCGAAGGCTCGGAAGACCCTCGGGTCAAGCTCGCCGACTGGGTCACTTCCCCCGACAACCCGTTCTTCGCCCGGGCGATGAGCAACTGGGTCTGGGCGCAGTTCTTCGGCAAGGGGATCGCCAACCCTCCCGACGACCTGTCGCGGTCGAACCCGCCGGTCCACCCCGAGTTGCTCGACGCCCTGGCCAAGCACTTCGTCGACCATAAGTTCAACCTTCGCGACTTGATCGAGACGATCGCCAACTCGAACACCTACGCCTCGACTTCGGCCACCGCTCCTGGCAATGAGGGGGACGACCGCCTGTTCTCGCACCAGCTCCCTCGACCTTTGACCTCGCACCAGATGGCCGACGCCTTGGCCCAGGCGACCGACGTCGTCAACCGATTCCGCGACAAGGCGGCCGGGACCCGGGCCATCGAGATCAACGACCCGACCACGCCGAGCGCGATCCTCGAAGCGTTCGGTCGGTGCAATCGGATCAACGGTTGTGCCTCGGTCGACACCCCGGCCTTGAGCTTGCGGCAGTCCCTCCTGGTGATCGGCGGCGACGTGATCGAATCCAAGGTCGCCCATCCCCAAGGGTACCTGGCGAATCTCCTCGAACTCAGCCCCGCCGCCGACGAGGTGATCGAGAACCTCTACCTCAGGGCTTTGTGCCGGGTGCCGACCTCCGAGGAATCCGCCCACTGGACGGCGCAGCTCAACGGTGCCCCCGGATTCAAGGAAGCCGCCGAAGACCTGTTTTGGGCCTTGCTCAACTCGCGAGAATTCGCCTTCAACCATTGATCTTGACCCGATCCGCCGGTCCCTTTGAGGAGGATGGTCGTGGCCCACTCGAAATCCGAACCCGCCCGAGCTTGCCGAGGACCCAATCGCCGCGAAGTCATCCGCCTGGGGACGCTGACCGCATTCGGCGTGGGGATTGACGACCTGCTTCGCCACCAGAACCGGGCCTTGGCCAACGGGTCGGGTGGTGTCAAGCCGGGTAAGGTCAAGCACTGCATCCTGATCTGGCTGGCGGGCGGCGCGTCGCACCTCGACACCTTCGACCCCAAGCCCGACGCCCCCAGCGACTTCCGAGGGGAGTTTGCCGCGATCCCCACCGCACTCCCCGGCCTGATGCTCTCCGAGGTGTTCCCCAAGCTCGCCAAGGTGATGGACCGGGCGACGCTGATCCGGGGCGTCACCTCGCCCGAAGCCGACCACGACCGCGCGGCGCACCACTTGATGACCGGCTACCGCCCGTCGCCAAGCCTGGTCTACCCGGGGTTTGGCTCGGTGATCGCCAAGTCGATCGAGTCGAACAGCGGGCCGAGCATGCCCCCCTACGTTGCCTTGCCCGACACTCCGATCTACGCGACCTCGGGCTATCTGACCCCGGCGTATGACCCGTTCTCGGCCGGGGGCGACCCCAACCTCGAAGGGTTCCGGGTCCGCAACCTCACCCCGCCCGACAAGGTGACGCTCGACCGGCTCAACCGGAGGCGGGGGATGGTCCGCTCGCTCGACCAGTTCGCGGGGGACGTCGGCTCGACCCCCTTGGTCGTCAGCCGCGACAAGTTCGCCGACCGGGCCTACGACCTGCTCACCTCGTCGAATACCCAGGCGGCATTTCGGGTCGGCGACGAACCCGCTCCGCTCCGCGACGCTTACGGACGGACCACGTTCGGCCAGTCGTGCCTGCTTGCCCGCCGGTTGGTCCAGGCGGGGGTGAGCTTCGTCACGATCAACAACCGAGGCCCCGGCCCGCTCCAGTGGGACACCCACCAGGGGGCTTTCCCGACCATCCGCAACACCTTGGCCCCGCCGCTCGACGCGGGTTTGTCGGCTCTGATCGAGGACCTTGGGCGTCTGGGGATGCTCGACGAAACCCTGGTCGTGGCGATGGGCGAGTTTGGCCGGACCCCCCGAGTCAACCAGGCCGGCGGACGCGACCACCACGGCCGGGCCAACTGCGCCTTGTTCGCCGGTGCCGGGATGCCCAAGGGGGCTCTCATCGGTCGGACGGACGGCAAAGGCGACTCGCCGGTCGACCGGTCGATCACCCCGAGCGACCTCGCCGCGACGCTCTACTCGGCGCTGGGGATCGACCCGAACTATCAGTTCGAGACCCCCGACGGCCGGCCCATCCGCCTGGTCGATGGCGGTCGCCCGCTCCCGGAGCTCGTCGGCCACGCTTGATCCCGGTTGCGAATCGAGGGCGTTCCTGATGTGATCGGTCGAGCCGATTTCCCTCGACCGACCCCCGCCCGGGACCGCTTCGATGAACCACGACCTGTTCGGCCCGACCGACGACGCGATGCTCGACGTCCAGACCCACGCCGAAGGGCCGGTCGGGTCGATCCCCTTGTCCGACCAAAGGCTCAGGGAGTGGCCGTCGGGCGATCTGTTCGGCCTGACCCAGAACGCCGGGATGGGATGGAAGCCCGACGAGGTCGACCGCGACCCGTACCTAATCCTCAGCACCCAGGGGGGGATGCGCGCCGAGGACGGGTCGCCGATCGCTTTGGGGTACCATACCGGGCATTGGGAGGTCGGGCTTCTGGTCAAGGAGGCCGCCGTTGCCTTGAAGGCGCTGGGAATGGCCCCGTTCGCGGGGATGGTTTCCGACCCTTGCGACGGTCGGACCCAGGGCACTCCCGGGATGATGGACAGCCTCCCTTACCGCAACGACGCCGCGATCGTCTTCCGCCGCCTGATCCGGTCGCTGCCGAGGCGGAAAGGGCTCCTCGGCGTCGCGACTTGCGATAAAGGGTTGCCCGCCATGATGTTGGCGGTGGCGGGGTCGAAGAACTTGCCGGGCGTGATCGTCCCAGGTGGCGTAACCTTGCCGCCGACCCGAGGCGAGGACGCCGGCAAGATCCAAAGCATCGGCGCCCGCTACTCTCACGGGGAACTCAGCCTCAAGGAGGCCGCCGAACTCGGTTGCCGGGCCTGCGCGACGGCCGGGGGCGGGTGCCAGTTCCTCGGGACGGCGGCCACCGCCCAGGTCGTCGCCGAGGCCCTTGGCCTGACTGTTCCGCATGCCGCCTTGGCCCCGTCCGGCCAGCCGATCTGGCTGGATGTCGCCAAGCGGTCCACCCAGGCCGTGGTTGATCTGGCCAATCGTGGTTTGACCACAAACGACATCCTCACCTCGGCTTCGATCCGCAACGCGATGACCGTCCACGCCGCGTTCGGCGGGTCGACCAACCTCCTCCTCCACATCCCGGCGATCGCCTTCGCCGCCGGTTTGCCCCGGCCCTCGGTCGAAGATTGGGCCGAGGTCAATCGCCGGACCCCTCGACTGGTCGACGTCCTGCCCAACGGGCCGAGCTACCACCCGACGATCCGGGCCTACCTGGCGGGAGGGGTGCCCGAGGTAATGCTTCACCTCCGAGGTCTTGGCTTGCTCGACGTTTCGGTCTTGACGGTCTCGGGCGTGTCGCTGGATCAAACCCTCGACGTCTGGGAACGATCCGAGCGCCGGATGAGGCTGCGCGATCGACTCAAGCAGGCGGACGGAGTCGACTCCAGCGACGTCATCATGAGCCCTGGGCTGGCCCGGAGCCGGGGCCTGACCAGCACCGTCACCTTCCCCCGAGGCAACCTCGCTCCCGAAGGGTCGGTGATCAAGAGCACGGCGATCGACCCGACCGTCGTCGGGACCGACGGGGTCTACCGCAAGGTCGGCCCGGCCCGCGTCTTCACCCGAGAGTCCGACGCCATCGCCGCGATCAAGGGGCAGGGGGCCAGGCCGCTCCGGTCGGGCGACATCCTGGTCTTGATCGGTCGAGGGCCGCTCGGGACCGGGATGGAGGAGGTTTACCAGATCACCTCGGCGCTCAAGCACCTCTCGTTCGGCAAGGAGATCGCCGTCGTCACCGACGCCCGGTTCTCGGGGGTTTCCACGGGTGCCTGCATCGGCCACGTCGGCCCTGAAGCCTTGGCAGGAGGGCCGATCGGCCGGGTCCGCGATGGCGACTTGATCCAGATCGTGGTCGACCGGGTCCACCTCGAAGGGTCGGTCGACCTCGTCGGAGCCAACGGCAGGCTAATGACCCATGAAGCCGCCGCGATCCTGCTCATCGACCGGGAGCCACATCCGGACCTCGCTCCCGACCCCGAACTTCCCGACGACACCCGACTCTGGGCCGCCCTTCAATCGGTCAGCGGAGGGACCTGGGGCGGCTGCGTTTATGATCCCGACGCCATCCTCCGGGCGATTGAGGCAGGCCGATCGATTCGAGTCGCCGGGACCTGAACCGGATCAAGGGACATCGACTTCTTCTCTTACCTTTTCGGTTGAGCGGGGACAACTTTGGTTCGTAAACCCTTGGGGGAATTGGGCCGCATGTTGACGGGTTGATCGTCGCCCGCAGGTGGCACGAGCGGGGCGATCTGGAGCGGTTGTTGGGCGCGGAACAGGATGTCGGCCCGATTCGAGAGGAGCGGAGGAGATGCGTTCGCTTCTGCCGACTTTGACTCGTGAAGCGAGGCTTGGAGCCGGATCGAGGACTCCGCGAGGTATCGGGGCCAACCTCGATCGGGACGTGGGTCGTCGGTCAACCGATAAGACCCGCCGGTCCACTCCACCCTCCGAGCAACGGGTTTGTCGATCTGATCGAGGAACGCGATGATCCTTCGGGCCGAGGTGAATTGCCCCTGGTTCAGAAGGATCTGGGCACGGATCGTCAGGACGGCGGTGCGACGCTCGGGGGTCTCGGCATCGGCCTCGAGCGCCTCGACCGCCTTCAATGCTTCGGAGTAATCTTCCCGGAGATAGTCGAAGAATAGCCGAGCCTCGTCGAAGATTTTCCGAGTCGTAGCATCGAGTTCCGGGGCGGTCCTGGGCCGGTCGCACAGGGGCCGTCCGAGCTTCCCGATCCGATGAAGCCGATTGCTGTTCTCGGATTTCGCGGGCATCTCGGTCAAGACCGGCAAGATGGTCGGCCGGTCGATCGGGGTCGGCTGATCGATCCCGAGCCGAGCGGATGCCGGCGGCAAGTCGGCCAGGATGGTCCTGGCCAACCGGGTCAGCGTGGCGATCCACTCCAGGCGAGCCGAGTCGTCGGGGGCGACGAGCCGCGACTTGAGGTCGGAGGATTCGAGGTCGCAGAGGACCGGGCTGGAAAGTTGTTCCGACGTTCCCACCCGCAAGGCCAGGGTCCGCCCGTCGGGGGACAACGACAGCGAACCGACCGGGATCGCGAAGTCGACGACCGAGAACTTCTTGAAGACCGCGTTGTCGCGAGGGTGGTACCAAGTGATCTGATTCGGCTGGCCTTCGACTTGGGTGGCGCAAAGTAAATTCTCGGCGTCGCGGTCGAACGTGATCGACGTCCCCTCGACCGGCCGGTCTCGGTTCGGGCCAAACTCGGCGGACAAGGTCCGGATCGTCTCGACGGCCAAGGTGTCGACCCGGACCCGGACCAGGTCCATCGGCTCGTTGCCGGCCTCGCCGACTTTGGGGCTGGACCGCCGCGCGACGACGAAGATGGAGAGTCCGTCCCTCGTCCACCCCGGGGCTTGGCCGGCCTGGCCGACGTCGACCAAATGTCGGGGTTGCCCTAGAGCCGAGTCGACATAATGCAGCGAGTGGCCACCGGATCGAAGGTAGAATGCCAGGCGTCCCCCGGTCGGCGACCAGGACGGGAGGAAGGCATCGGGGATGGTGTTCACCGCTCGACCGTTATCGGCGCGGAGGATCGATAAGCCCATCGGTTCGAGCTGGGGGACGGCGAGGTATCGACCGTCGGGGCTCCAGGCGATCGCCTGGTAGGGCAGCCTCGAAGCCTCGGCATCAAGCGCCGTGAGGGGGCGCGACGAGACGATCCGGCGACGGGTCAAGCCTTCGAGGATGACGACCTCGAACCGCTTGGAATGGTCGGGGTCGGTGACGATCCGCCCGAATGCCAAGGCCCGGCCGTCGGGGCTCCAACCCGGCGCGGTGATCGGTCCGGTCGATTCTTCGAGGAGCACCGAGGCATTTGTCGAAGTCCGAGTGGCCCAAAGGCGGTAGCTCGAAGCAGGGGAAGTCGCTGGCTTTTTGGGAGGCGGCGAGGTGTCGAAAGTCCAGCCCGGCGAGAGGATCTGATCGAAAGGCCGGACCTCGACCGTGTAAGCGATCCAGGAACCGTCGGGCGACCACGGCATCGGGGCGTGCAAGCAACCGGCGAGTAACAGCAAGGAGGCCGCGAGTCCGACGATGGTGCGTCGCATGGCAAAGATTCTCATCGAGTCCATCACCAAACTCATGAGGATTCATCCTTGAACTTGGCCCAATGCCTTCCTCGACCATGATCATCTTATGACGATCGGCCCCGGGTTGGATAGCACCCGATCGAGAACAAGGCCCGGTTGCACCGGATTGCCGACACGGAAGCCGGATGGCTGGACGGTTGCCGACTCGCATCGTCGGCGACTTTAATTTCCGAGCTTCCTCAAGGCGACAATGGCGGGGCGGAAGCCCGGATCGAGGTCGAGCACGGCCTGGAACGACTGTCGGGCGAGCGTCGTCATCCCGGCGACCGAGGCGAGGAGGCCGAGTTGATAACGCGGGCGGAGGTCGTCGGGGTGGTCGTGAATCCGCTTGAGGAGCTGGTCGATCGCGATCGTCCGTTGCTGGATCGCCCGAGAGCGGGCGACGGTCGCCGCCGACCTTTCGGTCAATCCTCGCAACTCCTCGGCCCGGGACAGGAGTTGGAGGACCGTGATGTCTTCGGGGGCAATGGCGACCGCCGCTTCGAGGTCGACGAGAGCGGCCTCGGCGTTGCCGGCGACGAGGGCAAGCCTGGCCCGGACGAGTCGGGCATCGACCCGGTTGGGGTCGAGTTCGAGGGCGAGGTCGGCGAGCGAGGCGGCCTCGCCGGTCAGCCCGGAGTCGAGGGCATGCCGCGACACCAGGGCCAGGACGGAGGGGTCCCGAGGCGCGTCCTTGCGGGCGAGGTCGAGCCAGGGGGTCGCCTCGTCGGGTCGATGGGCTTCGAGGAGGGCGAGGATCAGGCCGAGCCGGGCGTCCCGCAGGTTCGGGTCGCGCCGAAGGGCCTCGCGATACGCTTCGGCCGCCTTCGATCCCTCCCCCGCCGTTTGGTACGCTTTGCCGATCGCCACCCAAGGGCCAGGGTCGCCCGGCACCAGTCGGGCCGCAACCTGGAGATGGGCGATCCCCCGGTCGGAGTCGCTTTCGGACAGGTAGATCGACCCGAGGGCCTTGTGGGCGAGCGGTTGGTCCGGCTTGAGCCGCAAGGCGAGGATCAACGAGCGACGTGCGGCGCCGAACCGGCCTTGGATCGCCAGGGCCATCCCGGCGACCGTCGCCGCCTCGCCGGTTTCCGGGCAGTCGCCCAGGCCGTCGACCAGTTTGAGCGCCAGGTCGGCACGCCCGCGATCGAGGGCGGCACGGGCCTGGGCGAGCGCCTCGATTCGCCCTCGTTGCTCGATCCGGGCTTTCGCGACGATCGCGATTGCCGACAGGGAGAGCACCCCGACGACCACCGCGATCGAGCGACGCCAACCAAGTCCGAGGCGGTGATGTTGCTCCTGAACCATCGTCGCACCTAACGAAATCGGTCGAAGACCGCCGTCGCCGCGTCGAGGAGACGGTGGATGGGTCAATAAGCGTCGGCCGAGATGACCTCGCCCTGGTTGATCGAACCCAACTGCCAGACGACGAGGTTCGCGGTCGAGGACTTGAGGAAGCGCACCGAGCCGTCGATGAAGCCGACATTGCCCCCGCCCGAGTGGAAGCTGCTCATCGTATACATACCCGGCGCGTCGCCCGACTGCCCCGCTCCCGGATAGTTGGCGATGCTGCAATTAGGATACGGCGAGTTCGGCGCGAGCAAGACGTTCCCCAGCCCCCCACCCATGAGACCTTGGTGCCAGTCCCGACCGATCCCGCTGTTGTTGTGGGTATTGACCGGGTCTTTCCCGTCGAGAGAGCCTTGGGCCAGCCCCGCGCAGGTCTGAATCCAGCTCAGGAAGCCCGCCGAACCGGTGGGCATGTTGCAGCCGGGCGTCCCGTACCAGCCGCAGCTCGATGGCTGGGGGACGTAGCTGATGATGTCCTGGGTGGAAAGCTTGCTGGAGTTGAAGTCGCCCGTCTTCCACTCGCCGAAGGCGATCGTGTTGCTCGTGCCGTCGGTGACGTCGCGGATGCCGACGGGCGCCGTCGAGTCGTCGCCGAACGGGCCGTTGGGGTCGGCGCCGTTGCCCGGGCTGTTGAACGGGTAGAGCGCCGAGCCGATGCTGGCGAAGTAGTTGTTGCCGGTGTATTGGTCGCCGTTGATCCCGCCGTGGCGGATGCCCGGACCGCTGGGCAGCGGCGAAGACGGACAAAGGAACGAGTTGATCCTCGCTTGGATGCCGGTCCACTGCGATTCAGCACCCGACCCGGTGCCGCCCTCGCAGACGAGGTTCAGGTTCAGCGCGTTGTAAATCTGGTTCTGCTCCAGGAAGGGAAGCAGGAAGGTTTGCGGGCTGAATTGCTGCCAATTTCCCGGGGTTTTCGGGGTGGACGCATCAGTAGTGGCGTACGACTCCGGGAAGACCGAATGCGTCGAGTGGTAGTTTTGGAGCGACAGGCCGAGTTGCTTCAGGTTGTTGACGCATTGGGCGCGGCGGGCCGCCTCGCGCGCCGCCTGCACTGCCGGGAGGAGGAGTGCGATCAGGACCGCGATGATCGCGATCACGACGAGCAACTCGATCAGGGTGAAGCCGGCGGAGCGTCGCTTGGCGATCGGAGAAATCAGTCGGGTTGACATCGAGACAATCCTTCCCGAAGTTCGAGCGGTGCCGAGGTGGAAGATAAGATGAAGTAAAGAACCGGAGATGAGTTCGGCCCGACCCGGCCGGATTTCTGGGCGATCGGATCGGGAACCGGGTCACTTGGGCTTCGCGGTACCGGCCTCGGGGCCCGGAGGGAGCACGGCGGACATCCCCCCCCGAGGCCCGATCGGCCTTCCCTTGTATAAACCTGACGGTGGCGGCGGGGCCGGTTTGGCGTCTTTGATCTGGTCGGCCGGGACGTTGATGACGGTCACCGGGTCGCCGCCGCATCCCGCGATAAGTCCAAGCATCGAGATGAGGGCGATCGAGCAAACCGGCGAGAAGAATAGGTTCATCCTCACGGGACGCCTCCCTACGGAGTGGTTCGAGATGAGGGCGCGGCAACGATCATCCCGGCTCGGGATGATCGGCATTGGACGACTGAGGGTGATTGGGGAGACGGTCTTGATGAGTTTGGTCGAGGACGATCGTCATCCAGATGCGGCAGGCACATCTGAGGTCGACTTCGTTCAACCCTCGAGTTCGATCGAGCCGAAGACAAATTATCTTCATCCCACGAAAAGGTGCAAGTCGGTGTATTCTTTTTGCAACAGAATTTGGGCGGTTTCCTCGACCCAACTAATTTAGGTAATCAGGGCTAGTTCGAGTTGACCTTGATGTCCCGCGGTGTACGTTGGCGTTGGATTCGACTGGTCGAGAGGGGCCATCGCCCAAAGGCCGACTTGCCAGGGCCGACGCGAGATTATTACAATCTCTGACTTGCCTTAGGATTGCGGTAAAATTGAGTTCCGAGGTGGTTCATTCGGTTCCCCTCGTTGATCTCGATTTGAGAACGTTTCGGGGCCTTCCATGCGTTTTGTCCTGATTGATCGCATCAACGAGATTCATACCGGCAAATCCTTGGTCGCCGTCAAGAATCTTTCGCTCGCCGAGGAGTATCTTGCGGACCACTTCCCCGGCTTTCCCGTCATGCCCGGCGTGTTGATGCTGGAAGCGCTGACCCAGGCGGGGGCTTGGCTGATCCGAGACATGGAAGACTTCGCGAACAGCGTCGTCGTCCTCAAAAAAGCGAAAATGATCAAGTACGGTAGTTTTGTGGAACCGGGGCGGCAACTTCAACTGAGAGTGACCCTGGTCTCGCACGACGACCGCGAAGCGACGTTTAAAGGTGAGGGTTCGATCGAGGGGCAGTCGATGGTCAAGGGACAGTTCACTTTGAACCGCTTCAACCTGAGGGATCGCGACCCCGGCCTTCACGCCACGGATGCCTCGATCGTCGCCGGGCTTCGAGATCTTTATGCGACGCTTCGCAAGGGTTCGGTCGGGGCCCGGGCTGTCTTCAAGGCCGAGGCGGCCTCTCTGCAAACAAACCCGTCTTGATCCATCGACTTCGACCGGACTGCGGTTTTGTCAAGCTGTCAAGGTCGCGACGGCTTGATGAGGTTGCAAGGTTTGGCGAAATACATCAAGATGGGCGCCGAGTTGAGGAAGACCGGTTGGCTCCGACAAACTCCGATGTGCCTGCACCTGATCGCTTCGACCGGCTTGATTCAAGTTGTTCTCAGCTTTCGGCCGATGCTTGGTGAGTTAAACCCTGCATCAGGGCGGAGGAAGATCCCTGTCAGGGGTCCGGATCGGTGTTCCCGAATAACCGAGGATGATATGCCGACGCACGACGAAATCTATCAAAAAGTCCAGGCCACCCTCGTCGATGCTCTGGGCGTCGATGAAGACGATGTCGCCCACGATTCTACCCTCCAGGGGGACCTTGGAGCCGAGTCGATCGACTTCCTCGACATCGTGTTTCGACTCGAGCGGAACTTCGGGATCAAGATCCCTCGGGGCGAGCTTTTCCCCGAGAACGTCGTCACCGACCCTGACATGATCAAGGATGGCAAGCTGACCGCCAAGGGCCTCGACGAACTCAAGACCCGGATGCCCTACGCCGACCTCGACGCCTTCGCCGCCGATCCCGACATCGAGAAGATCGGCGACCTCTACACCGTCGATATGCTCGTCCATTACGTTTCGAGCAAGCTGGCGGCCTGAGCTCCTTTCGAGGATGCCGACGCCCCCCTGGATTTGATCGATGCTCGAATGATCGGGCCGCGTCGGACCCGGTCTTGACGTCGATCGAATCATGAAAACCTCGGCGACAAGTTTGACGGATCAGTCTCGACTAATTCATGGACGGATGCTTTTCTCATGCGCTGGATCTGGATCGACAAATTTTTGGAATTCCGGAGCGGCCAGTTCGCTCGGGCGATCAAGAATTTGACGCTGGCGGAAGAGCATCTCCATGACCATTATCCGGGCTACCCGGTGATGCCCGCTTCGCTGATCATCGAAGGCCTGGCACAAACCGGCGGAATCCTGGTCGGAGAAGTTGGCGGGTTTGTCGAGAAGGTTGTGCTCGCGAAGATCCCTCGCGCCGAGTTTTTCGGGGTCGCCTGCGCCGGGGATCAACTGATCTATGAAGTGACGCTGACCGACCTGAGGGAGCAAGGCGCGATCGTTGAGGGGAAAGCTTTCCTTGATGGCACGCTCCTCGCCGAGGTCGAGATCGTCTTCGCCCACCTCGACAATTCGCGGGCGAACCAAATCTTCGGGCCGAAGAACTTCGTGTTCACCCAGCAATTGCTTGGGGTCCTCGACCTCGCCAAGGCTCAGGAGCGGGCGAAGATCGCCTTAGCCAACGAGCAGGTCAATGGTGAAGCCTCGCCGCCCATCGCCAATAGGACGGTTGATCACGAACCCCCATTGGTCGATCATTGAGCGTGAGTCGATGTTGCTCTGGCCGGTTTCGGGGCCGACCTTTGGGACGATCCGATTTCGTTGGAGGTTGACGAGTTTCTCATGCTCCGCAACGAACGACGTGTCGTCATCACCGGGCTGGGCCTCGTTACACCGTTAGGCATCGGGATGTCTGCGGTCTGGGAAGCGCTCAGTCATGGCCGAGGGGCGATCGGCAAGGTCAAAGCATTTCCGGTCGAAGGGCTGCCCAACGACATCGGCGCCGAGGTGCCCGGCCTCGACAAGAAGGCGATGATCGACCTGGCCTTGCCTCGGGTCAAGAAGCAGCTCCGCAAGAGCCTGAATTTTATGGCCCGCGACATCCAACTCTCGGTCGCTTGCGCCCAATTGGCGTTCCTCGACGCGGGCCTTGAGGGTTCGGGTATCGACCCGACACGGATTGGGGTTGACCTCGGTGCGGGATTGATCTCAACCGAACTCGAAGAACTCGCCCCCGCGATCGACGCGGGTTACGGCTCGGGTTCGCAGTTCGACTACAACTTGTACGCTCGCGAGGGGATCGAGAAGATCACGCCCATCTGGCTGCTCAAATACCTCCCCAACATGTTGGCTTGCCACATCTCGATCTTGCTCGACTGCCAGGGGCCGAGCAACACGATCACCGAGGCGGAAGCGGCCTCGAACGTGGCGATCGGCGAAGCGGCCCGGATCATCGCCCGAGGACGCGCCGACCTGATGATCACGGGCGGGGCCGACTCGAAGATTCACCCGTTGAGCATGATCCGGATGAGCCTGCTCCACCAGATGACCCGCTGGTCCGGAGAGGCTTCGAAAGCCTGCCGCCCGTTCGACGCTGCCCGAGACGGCTACGTGCCGGGCGAAGGGGCCGGCGTCTTGATCCTCGAAGAGCGCGAGCATGCCCTGGCCCGAGGGGCCAAGATCTACGGCGAGATCCTGTCGTATGGGTCGGGTTGCGACGCGAAACCGGGCGGGGGACTCGACCCCGACGGCGTGGGGACCGAGATCGCCATCCGAGCCGCGCTCCGGGGAGCGGGTCTCGCTCCCGACGCGATCGGCCACGTCAATGCCCACGGGGCAGCGACCGTCGCGTCCGACCTCGCCGAGTCTCGTGCTTTGAGCCGGGTCTTCGGCGGCTCGAACGGCACCAGGCCCGAGGTTCCCGTCACCGCCCTCAAAGGGTACGTCGGCAACATCGTCTCGGGTTGCGGTGCGGTCGAGCTGATCGCCAGCTTGATCGGCGTCAACCAGGGTTTGATCCCCCCCGCGATCAATTGCGACGAATACGACCCCCACTGCGCACCGCTCGATTTGGTGACCGGAGTACCTCGGCCCACCGAGAATCCGGTGTTCCTCAACACCAACCTGACCCGCCTCGGCCAGGCGGCGACTGTGATCGTTCGAGGCAACCTGGGGGTTGATTGATCGGGGTTGCTCGCTTCGATCTTGCTGGTCGTGATCTCCTCTTCAACCAAGGATACTTTTGCATGCACCGTCGAGTCGTCGTCACGGGGATGGGGATGGTTACTCCGGTCGGCCTCGACCTTGAGACCACCTGGAGGGCGCTGCAGGAGGGCAAAAGTGGAGTCGGCCTGATCAGCTTGTTCGACGCTTCGAGCTTCGCCACCAAGATTGCGGCCGAAGCCAAAGGGTTTGATCTCTCGGACTACGTCGAGGACCCGGATCGATGGGCCGAGCATTGCCGAAATACCCTGTTCGCCATCGCCGCTTCCAAAATGGCGGTTGATCATTCCGGGTTGCTCACATCGGACCAACCGGTCGACCCGGCCCGGTTCGGGATCTACCTCGGTTCGGGGGAAGGGCAGCAAGATTTTCCTCGGTTCGTCAAGCTGGTCCATGCCTCGTCGCGTGACGGCAGGATCGACACCGAGAACTTCACGCGGCAAGGGATCAACGAACTCCACCCGATCCACGAGTCGGAGCAAGAACCCGGGACTCCGTCGGGGCATCTCGCCGGGCTTTATGGGGCCAGAGGCCCGAATGCGAACTGCTTGACCGCTTGCGCCGCGAGCACCCAGGCGATCGGAGAGGCCACCGAGTGCATCCGCCGGGGGGATGCCGACGTCATGCTCTCGGGCGGGACCCACAGCATGATCCACCCGTTCGGCCTGACCGGGTTCAACCTCCTGACGGCGCTTTCAACCCGGAATGACCAGCCGACCCAGGCCAGCCGACCGTTCGACCGCGACCGCGATGGGTTCATCCTTGGCGAGGGCGCGGGGATGGTCATCCTCGAAGAACTCGAACACGCCAAGGCCCGAGGGGCGACGATCCACGGCGAGATCGCCGGCTACGGCTCGACCGCCGACGCCTTCCGGCTCACCGACACCCACGACGAGGGGCGGGGCGGGATCGCCTGCATCCGCGAAGCCCTGGCCGACGCCGAGCTCAATGCCGACCAGATCGACTACATCAACGCCCACGGCACGAGCACCTCGGTCAACGACTCGATCGAGACCCTGGCGATCAAGCGGACCTTCGGCGATGCCGCCTACAAGGTCCCGATCTCGAGCACCAAGAGCATGATGGGACACCTGATCGCCGCCGCCGGGAGCGTCGAGGCGATCATCTGCCTGCTCGCCATCCGCGACGGCGTGATGCCGCCGACGATCAACCTCGACCATCCCGGCGACGACTGCGACCTCGACTACATCCCCCACGAAGCCCGCCGCAAGCGAGTCGACACCGCCCTGTCGAATAGCTTCGGGTTTGGGGGTCAAAACACCTCGCTCATTTTTCGACGATTCGCCGGATAAAGCACGCTATAATCTCTTGGCTCACTCACCTGGAATTGAACTCGGAGTTTACTCGTGCCCAGCCCCTGGATCGTGGTCGTGATGACGCTCGCGGCTTTGCCCCTCGCCTTGATTGCCGCCTTCATGGTCTACGTCATCATCCGATACTCGCCGATCGTGGCACGAATCTTCGAAGAAAAGCCGATGTTCCTCCCGCTCCGGGTCGCCCGGACTCACGACGGTGAGGACGTCCGGTTCTCGACCCGCAACGGTCTCGACCTGGTGGGAACCTATTTGAAAGCCCGATCCCCGGCGCGGACCGGGGTGTTGATCTTTTGCCACGAATATCTCGGCGATCGTTGGTCGGCGCTCCCTTACCTCGACCATCTCCGCGACCGAGGTTTCGACCTCTTGACCTTCGACTTCCGGAACCACGGCGAGAGCGACAAAGATCCAAAATACAACCCGCTCCAGTGGGTCACGAACCACGAGGTCGATGACCTTCGAGCGGCGATCGCCTATCTGCGGACCCGCCCCGACGCCGACCCCGCCGGTTTTGGTTTGTTCGGCGTCAGCCGAGGGGGAGGTACCGCCCTCTGCGTCGGGTCGAAGGATCGAGGAGCCTGGGGCGTCGTGACCGACGGGGCCTTCCCGACCCGAGGGACAATGGTCGCCTACATCCATCGCTGGGCCGAGATCTTCGTCGGGAATCCCTGGTTCTGGAAGTTGATGCCCAATACTTTGTTCGAGTACCTCGGCTGGACCGGGCGGATGCGGACCCAGATTCGCCTCGGCTGCCGATATTCCAACGTGGAAAAAGCGGTCGCTCGGCTCTCCCCCCGTCCATGGTTGGCGATCCACGGCCAGAAGGACGCTTACATCGGGATCGCGATCGCCGAGAAGCTTTTCCGGCGAGCCGACGAACCCAAGTCTCTGTGGGTCGTCCCCCAGGCGAAGCACAATCGCTGCCGAGAAAAGGACCCGATCGGATACTCGGAGCACCTCGTCGAGTTCTTCGAGCGCTTCGCCCCTCGGCGGATCAAAAAAGTCGAGGTCAACTCGACCCTCGAATCCGAGAAGAGCAAGACCGGTCTTTTGGTCAACTCGGTCAACTTCGAGCCGGTTTCGATTCAGAATGAACCGGGAGTCGCGCTTCCCGGTCGATCGATGGCTTGAGACAACCACGGCAACACAGACGACCGCTCCTGGGGTCGTCGTTGTGGTTGACAGGAGAAACTGATCGGGCTAGATTCCCCTCTCGGCGGTCCCGCCGGGTCTAATCTAGGTCATTGGTGGTTTTCGATCGGGGGGTGTGGCCAGAACAATCGGCCTGCCCCAAACGAAGGTGGCGTTTGTCCTTATACGATCAAGTCCGAGAATTTGTCGGCATCCCATTCCTGAATCGGTCGAGAGGACTAGCCCGGCGGTTCTTGAAGGATTGTCGGAACGCCGGGCAGGTCCAGCGCAACCTCCTCCTGTCCCGGGTCGCTCGCCACGCGGACAGCCAGTTCGGTCGAGATCACCACTTCGGCGAGATCCATTCCGAGGCGGACTTTCGGAGGCGGGTTCCGGTCGGAGATTACGACCGCCACGAGACTTACATCGACCGCGTCCGCAACGGCGACACCCGAGCACTCTTCGGCGAGAAGACCGACGTCTTGATGTTCGCGCTCACTTCGGGAACGACGAATCGTCCCAAGACGATCCCCGTCACCCGCGAGTCGCTCCAGAACTACCGAGATGGCTGGACAACCTGGGGGATCATGGCGTTCGACGCCCACCCCGCCATCCTCGAAGGGGGTTTGAAGCCAATCCTCCAGCTCGCCAGCGACTGGCGTGAAAGCTTCACCCCGGCCGGAATCCCCTGCGGAGCGATCACCGGTTTGACGGCCCAGATGCAGAATCCGCTGGTCCGGATCACTTACTGCATGCCGCCGGCCGCGTCGAAGATCAAGGACATCGCCTCGAAATATTACCTGGCAATGCGGCTCTCGGCCTACCGCCAAGTCGGCGCGACCATCGCAGCCAATCCTAGTACCATCCTCGCGATCGTCCGCCTCGGCGACCTCGAAAAAGCCGCCTTGATCCGAGACATCGCCGACGGGACCATCGACCCTCGCTGGGAAATCCCGTCCGAAGTTCGATCGGCGGTCAGGCTTCGGACCCGTTGGAAGCGCAAAGGCACCGCCCGGCGACTCGAAGCGATCGTCAATCGGACCGGGCGACTCCTCCCCAAGGATTACTGGCCCGACTTCCAGTTCTTGGCCAATTGGACCGGCGGGACGATGGGAGCTTACCTCCGAGGCTACCCCGAGTTCTTCGGCGACGTCCCGGTCCGCGACATCGGCCTGATCGCGTCGGAAGGGCGATTCACGATCCCGATCGCCGATGCGACCCCGGCGGGCGTCCTCGACATCCGCCACCACTACTTCGAGTTCATCCCCGAACTCGAAGTCGACCGCGACGCCCCCGAGGTCGTCGGCGTGGTCGACCTGATCGAAGGCGAGCGGTATTACATCGTCCCGACGACGGCGGGCGGCCTGTACCGCTACATGATCCATGACCTGGTGCGCTGTGTTGGGTTCGAGGGCGAGGCCCCCCTCGTCGAGTTCTTGAGCAAAGGGGCCCACTTTTCGAGCCTCACCGGAGAAAAGCTCTCGGAATACCAGGTGGTCCTCGCCGTGGACGAGGCGCAGCGGGAACTTGGGGTCCGGCTCGGGGCTTACCTCGTCTTGCCTCGTTGGGCCGAGCCTCCGCATTATCATCTGCTCGTCGAGGAGACCGACATCCCCGACGAAGCAACCGCAAATCGCCTTGCCGAAGCGGTCGAGCGGCAGCTTCGAAGGGTCAACCTCGAGTACGAGAACAAGCGGTCGACCCTTCGACTCGACGCAATCCGAGCAATCCGAGTCCCTCCGGGGTCCTGGTCGAATTTCCAGAAGAGACGATTGGCCAGGAGCGGGGGAACCGTCGAACAATACAAGCAACCTTGCCTACTCTCGGACCTGAATTCGCTCGACTCGTTTCAGGTTCCCGCCCAAAGAGAGTTTTTAAATCCGTGATCCAGACCGGCAAGGTTTGTGGTTCCTGGCGACTTTTCTCAAGGCTTGGGGCTTGGCCCATGACGGCTTTCCCGACGAGTCACAGGTCGATGTCGGCTCGATCCTCACTGGTCGTCCTGGCCGTGTCGGTCCTCATGGTCGATCTCGGCTGCTCGGAATTTCGAGCGAGGAGGCGAGGCGAAAGCAAGCCCGAACTCGTCCTCGGCTCCGAGATGCCGAACCGCGACATCTACGCCAAGAACGAACCCAAGACTTCCAAATCGAGCGCATCGGCCGAACCCATCGCGGACGCAATGCCCGATCCTGGACTTGCCGGCGAGATCATCCCCCAGATTGAACCGGCCAAGCCCGAGTCTTCATCCCCATCCGAACCGATCGTCAAGCTCCAGCCCCCGGTCAGGGTCGGCCCCGCCAAGCCCGTTTTCCCCTCGACCAGTCGTGATCTTCCCGAAGACTCGCGGAGTGTCGCCGCGTCGAATCGCCCGGCGGTCAAAGAAACGACGAAGGTCGTCGCCGAGGCGAGGACGGCTCTGAACCAGTTGGCTTCTTATCAACTTTCTTTGAAGCGTCAAGAGCGAGTCAACGGAGTATTGTTGCCCGCCGAGGATCTCTTGATGAGCATCAGGCGATCGCCCAAGGCCGCCAGGCTCACCTGGGTCGACGGCCCGCACCGGGGACGCGAGGTGATTTATCGGTCCGACGAACCGGGCGGGCTGATGCACGTGAACATGGCCGACTCGAAATTTCCCGTCCCTCGCCTTTCGCTCGCGCCCGACAGCCCGATGGTGATGAAGAACAGCCGGCACCCGATCACCGAGGCCGGGCTCGACCCCCTGGTCGCCAGCCTGGAGCAGGCCGATCGGACCGGGAGTCTGAACGACCTCGGCATGGAAACACCTCCGCAGCTGGACCGTCCGCATCGTGGACTTCTCCGGAAATCGCCGATTGGCGAAGTCTGGAAAGCTTATCTCGATCCCGAGAATCACCTTCCCGCCTTGGTGGAATGTCGGGATCAGGACGGCGATCTCCTCGAATATTACCTGTTCCGAAATCTTCAAACCGATCTGGCCGAACTCGCCTCGGCCGACGCCTTCACCCCCGACATCCGCTGGGGGCCTCCTCGCGGATTGTTCGGCCGAGCCTCAGCCCGAGCCTCGGGTGATTCCTCGACGATGCGATAACTGCCAATCTGGCGACGAGATTGGGCAGAAAGATCGACATCCGATAACATTCAATTCAATCCGATACTGGACCGAACTCACCTTAGAGGACCAGGTTACGCCGGGTTGAACCGCCCTTGAGAGATTCCAAAGAACCTGGCGCGGGGGTTGCATCTGGTTTGTCTACCCAAGAGAACTCTTCAGCGCGAGAACCGGTCGTTCCATGACTCTGGATCGTCCTTATTCCATCCTGGTGACCGACGACGATCCCGCGTCCCGGGAAACGTTTCGGGAAATCTTCGAACCCGTCGGCTTCCGGACTTTCCTGGCCGAGTCGGGCGAGGAGGCGATCGACATCGTCAATCGCCACGACGTCCACCTCGCCTTGATGGACATGCATCTTCCGAAGCTCTCGGGCCTCGAAACGATGGCCATCGTCCGGCAGATCAAAGGGATGTTTCCCATGATCCTGATCTCGGCGGATCAGGACGAGCGGTTGATGAGACGGGCGTTGTCCGCGCAAGCTTACAGCGTTCTGTCGAAGCCGGTCAGCCGGAACCTGGTCATCTACATCGTCCAGCGAGCCCTCGAAAAGTTCTATTGATGGCCCTGCGACCTCCTCCTTGGTTGACCGTCTCGCTCTGGGTCGGGTGCTCGATCGCCTGGTCCTCAACCTCCAAAGCGCACGACATCCCGAACGCCCGGATCGACCGGTCCACCCAGGTGATCCTGGCGCCCGAGCGTTTACAGGTCGTCTACGAGGTCGGCCTCGGCGAGTTGACCTTGGCGCAGGACCTTCGCCAACTCGATGGCGGCGAGTCGTTCATCGGCGATCGATCCGCCCTGTTCGAGCGCTATGCCCGGGTCGTCGGCCCGCTCAACGCCCGAGGGGTTTTGATCCGAGTCGACGAGGTCGAGGTCGAACTCCAAACGGTTGATTTCGAGGTGATCGTCGAGGACCACGTTCGGATTCGGTTTCGATTCGAAGCCAAGATCCCCCGAGATGGGCGACTTTCGCTGTTCGACTCCAACTATGCCTCGTCCGAGGGGGCGACGAGGTTGGGCTTTCGGGTCGACCCGGGCCTCGAAGTTTCCGGCGACTCGCTCCCGGGCGAGGTCGACTCGATTACGTTGCGTCCTTCGTGGCAGCTGACCGACGTCGAAGAACGACGGACGAAGCGGTTGAAGGTGGATTATGCCCCTCGGGTGGCCGGTGATCTGGTCCCGAATCAATCGTCCCCTTCGCAGAAGCCTGACAACCAGCCCGAAGCGAGGTCATCCGCTTTAACTCGATTGCTCGACTCCCGGTCGGGCTCGACTTCGGTAGGTTGGATTTTCACCGCGTTCTTGCTAGGAATGATCCACGCCGTCCAGCCGGGGCATGGCAAGACCCTGGTGGCGGCGGCCACCATCGGCGGTCCAGGAGCATCGAGGCGAGGCGCGATCCTCGGGCTGATCACGGCGGGTTGCCACCTGGTCGGGGTGGTCGGAGTCGCCTCGATCCTCTGGTCGTTCGAGACCAACCAATTCGGCTCGATCCATCTCGGGGTGGCCCGAATCTCGGGCTTCCTGATCGCGGCCATCGGCCTGTTTCGGGTCGGGCAACATCTCGCCGGGATCGAAACTTCGAGCCACCTCCACCCGGTTCGGTCGCCAGATCCCGGCTTGTGGACCTTGGGCCTGGCGGGAGGGTTCGTCCCGTGCTGGGATGCCGTCGCCTTGGTCGTCATGGCCAACTCGATCGGCCAGCTTCGCTGGGGTTTGACGTTGTTGGTGGCATTTAGCCTCGGCTTGGCGGTGGTGTTGGTCGGGGTGGGTACCCTGGCCGGTCGATTGCAAGATGGGTTCCGATCCCTAAAGATCTCCCAAGGCAGTCAGCGCTGGCTTAGGTTCGTTTCGGGCCTGGTGCTGACGGTCATCGGTCTCGGTCTGCTTGACTTCTGACCGGGTCGAGTCTTTGGTCTTCTGGGGAAAAGACCGACTCAAAGATCGCCCCAAAAGGGATACTCAAGAGGGGAGGAGCGTCATTCGGACCGCCCTGGTTTCGAAGGTCTCGACCCCGGTTGGCTTCGTTCCGCCGGGGGCAGAAAGCACCCAATCGCTGAAGTTGGCTTCGTTCCGCCGGTGGCCTAACGCACCCAATCCCGGCGACTCTCGGATGAATTGGCTTCGTTTCGCATTCTTCAAACCGAAGAGTATCGACCGGCCAAGCCGGCGGGTTGGCTTCGTTCCGAATCGCGACAAGCAAATCCGCACCGAGACAGCCAGTGGACGCGATCCTTGGAAGCAAATCGTTATTCTGTGGTATGTTGCGTTGGACTTCGAGATTGTTCCCAAGTTGAGATCCGCACCCGAATCGCCAGAGGCCCGGATGATTGGTGTCCGCTCGATCCACCTTTATCATGTCCTGGTCCCGCTCCGCAAACCGATCCGCCACGCCTCGTTCGAGCGGAGCCGGTCCGACAACCTGGTTGTCCGGGTGGTCTTGGACGATGGGACGATCGGGTTCGGCGAGGGGGTGCCCCGGTCGTATGTGACCGGCGAGACGATCGAGTCGACCTTCGCGAGCTTGGGTTCGTTTGATCTGCCGCGAGCCTTGGGTTCGCCGCCGACCGACTTCGCCGAACTCGTCCGGACGCTCGGCGGGTTGATCTTGCCGGAAACCGAAGCCGACCCGCGCGGGATGGCCGGGAACTCGGCGCGATGCGCCCTCGAACTCGCCTTGCTCGACGCCTATGGTCGAGTCTTCGGGGCCTCGGTCGGCGACGCAGTGAAGCTCGCCGGTCGGCCCCAGTGGGTTGACCCTCGGCCTAGGACCGTCCGGTACAGTGGGGCGATCACCGCCGCAAGTCGCCGAGGCGAAACGCTTTCCGCCTGGAAGATGCGGCTCTACGGGTTTCACCAAGTCAAGGTCAAGGTCGGCGTCGAGGGGCAAGACGACGGCGACCGGCTCCGTCGAATCCGCCGCATCCTCGGGAACCGGGTGGATATTCGGGTCGACGCCAACGAAGCCTGGCCCGCCTCCGAGGTGGTGGATCGGGTCCAACCCTTGCTCCCGAGTCGCCCCTCGGTCCTGGAACAGCCGGTTGCCCATGCCGAGGTCGACGCCCTCCGCGAAATCCGGCCCAAGCTGGATCGCCCCGACCGATCGATGCGGTTGCTGGTCATGCTCGACGAGTCGCTTTGCGGCTACCCCGACGCGGTCCGGGCGGTGGACGATCGGCTTGCCGACCTCCTGAACGTCCGGCTCTCCAAGTGCGGCGGGATCTTCCCCAGCCTCAAAATCGTGGACTTGGCCAAGCGGTCGGGGCTGGGCGTCCAGTTGGGCTGCCACCCCGGCGAGACGGGCCTGCTCTCGGCGGCGGGGCGACACTTCGCCGGTCGGGTCCAGGGGATCAGCTATGTCGAGGGGTCGTACGATCGCCACGTCCTCGCCGAGAACCTGATCGACCAGGACATCACGTTTCGCTACGGCGGTCGAGGCAAACCCTTGTCCGGCCCCGGGTTGGGGGTGACGGTCGACCCCGAGGCCCTGACCCGGATGACGGTCAAGCATCACGAGGTGACCTATGGATGAAGCGATCCCGCAACTCTCCCGCTGGGTCGCGTCGGACGGCTACTCGATCCACGTCGAAGTCTGGCCGGTGCCCGCATCCTCGCCGACCTTGGGGCGGGTCCTGATCCTCCACGGCGTGCAAAGTCACGCCGGCTGGTACCACGATTTGGGGCAAACCCTGGCGAACCAAGGCTTCGAAGCCCACTTCACCGACCGCCGAGGCTCGGGGTCGAACCGTCAGGACCGAGGGCATACGCCCAACACCCGCCGACTCCTCGACGACGTGGCCGAGTACCTCGCCGAGCTCAGGCGAGTCGAGCCGAGCAAGCCGGTCGCGCTGGCGGGAATCAGTTGGGGAGCGAAGCTCGCGGTGGTGACGGCAGGTTGTCATCCTGGTCTGGTCGACGCCCTCGCCTTGATCTGCCCGGGGTTGCTCCCGAGGGTCGACGTTTCCCGATCGGAACGGATCAGGATCGCGCTGGCTTATCTGGTGAACCCGAAGAAGACATTCCCGATCCCGCTCAGCGACCCGGCCCTGTTCACCGACAACATCGACGGACAAGCGTTCATCGCCAACGACCCGCTCGGGCTTCGAGCGGCCAGCGCCAGCCTCCTGGCCGCCAGCTTCTTCCTCGACCGCAAGGTTGCCCGGATTCCGCCCAAGGTCGGGCAACCGTCCCTCTTGATCCTCGCCGACCAGGACCGAATCGTCAACAATCCCAAGACCCTCGCTTACTGGGACCAGATCGCCTCGAAAGATAAACAAGTGATTCGATATCCCGAAGGGCGGCACACCCTCGAATTCGACCCCGACCCGACCCGATACGCCCGAGACCTCGCTGCCTGGTTCGACCAGACCTTCTCGAAGGACCACCCAGCCGCGAACATCGACGAGCCGAGAGGTGTCTAGCTCGGCAAGCCCAGCAAGGACAACCGATTCATGGATCAAGACAAGAAGCGAGAGCTACGCCAGCTCAAGCGCGAGATCAAGCGCAAAGGGGGGAAGCTCCGCCGTCGCCAGCTCAAGCAAGGCTTGGCCGAGAACCCCGAAGATGCCCAGGACACGGTGGTTGACCTCGGTCGGCTCGAGTCCAAATCGCTCAACGGGCTGGACCGTGAGCAAGCCTGGAAGCGCGACGTCCCCTCGGAACCCGACCCGGAGGCCGAAGCCGAAGGAGGGGTCTGATACCAATCCCGGGAATTCATGACAGATCGCAAATTGCAGATTGCAAACGGAAAGACAATCAGAGCGATGCTTTGCAATTTGCAATCTGCCATGCAGAGAATTCCTGGGAACCGTATGACGACTTCATTTCCGCTCGATCGCGGGCATCTCGGTCTTGGTGGCCCCGAACAACGACTCGACGAGCCGCTCGGTCGCCTGGACGTCAAACCCTTCGACGACGGCGACGTCTCGGCCTCGGCGCTCGACGGCGAACGATGTCCCGGCATGGGGGCGTCGGATCGATTCGGGGAAGGCCAGGGGGGATTCGGCCCCGGGGCCAAGCTTGGTCGTCTGGTATCGGGTGTACTGGCGGGCGAAGTCGCGGGCGTCGTCGTCGGTGTCCCAGGTGGTCAGCCAGGCGAGCCCGAGCTTGGCGTCGGGGCCTTCGAACACGGCGTAGCGGTCGCCGTCCCAACCGGCGGCGATCGGCTTGCCGCCGTGGCGACGGAGCAAGACCCCAAGCTGAAACTCGCCCAGGACGTTCCGGCCTACCTCGGCCCAGCCGGGTCCGGCAGCGAGTGCTCCGAGGTCGATGGTGGTCGGCGGGTCGGGCTGGTCGAGGTACTTTTCGGGGTGGAGGATCTGCTCGGTCGATTGCGGGGGCTGGCGATAGGCCCCGTCGACCGCCTTCCAGCCGCCCTTGTTGGTCAGCTTGGCGCAGAAGACCATCCCTCGGAGGTAGGGGAATAGCAAGCTGTCGGACAGGATCGGCGGCGCGTCGCGAAGCCCGGCGCCGCCGGTCATCGGCATCAGGGGCATCAGCAGGCTGAACACCCGGTCGAGGTCGGCGGCGGGGAAGGCCGAGACCTTCGAGCCGTCCCAGTCTTCCATCTGCGAGCCGATCATGGCCAAGGTCGCCTCCCCCTCGATCAGGGCCGAGAGCGCCATCGACCGGTCGTCGTCCTTCTTGACCACGTCCTGCATCGCGTCGAGGTTGTAGTGCTGGTCGGCCAGGGCGTGGGTCAGCTCGTGGGCGATCACGGTCTTGTTCTCGTCCTTGTCGAACCCTCCCCTCTTGCCGAGCAGGCTTTCGAGGAAGCCGACCTTCTTGGGCTGGTCCTCCGACTCGCGGATCAGGTGCATGGTCTTGGTCTTGGGGTCGTAGAACGCCGCGATCTCCTCGGCGTAGACCTTGACCATCGTCGCCTTCCAGTCGAGGTCGCGCGCGATCAGGCCGAACGCCTTGAACGCCAGCTCGCCGGTCTTGAACTCGGCGGGGGTCATCTCCTCGTCGAGTTCCTTGAGCAGGAGCGCCTTGAGGTCTTGGCGGGCGGTCACGTCGCGCTTGACCTCGAATCGAAACGGGAGTTGCCTCAAGCCGGGGAGGAGCTGCTCGAACGCTTGCTTGTAGCGAAGGACGGCCTCGGTCGGGTTCTTGGCGTCGGCCAGGCGGTCGCCTTCGAGCAGGAGTTTGACCCCCTCGGTGGAGCTGGCCGCCAGGTCTCCGGCGATGGTGTTTGAGGAGAAAAGCAGGCTGATCGTGGCGATCAGCCCGACTCGGACGTAGTGCGGTCGCATGGCGTGGTTCCGGGTGATGGCTCGAAGGGCGGAGCAGGCGAGGCGGTTGGGTCGAAGATTATTGGCTGGGATCGGGAGGGGACGGCCCGGTCGGATCGGGCGACCCTGGTCCGGTCCGGATGTTGGCCCGAGGGGTCGAAGCGGATCGAGCGTTGCTCGAAAGGCGGTTCGGCGGGTGGGCCAGGAGGATCAAGGCCGATCGGATGTAGAGCTCGTCTTTTGAGGGCCCGTTCCGAATCGCCTTGCCCTCATGACGGATTTCGATGTTGAAGAGATCATCCAGGACGGCGGTTTCCGGGAATCCGAGGCTGCGGAGCAGGTTGATCCGCTCCGAGCTATCCGCGCCCGCGTACATCCGCTCCAACGCCTTGACGGCTTGTTGCACGCTGGCGGCGGGGATCTCTTGCTTGTAGTCCTCGGACAGCTTGTGGATCGCGGGAGCCGCCTTCCGACCAAGTTTCTTGGCGATCGCGGCCAGCTCGGCATGGAACTGGAAGCGTTCGGCTTCGGCCCTCCGCTTCGCCTCGATCGCTCGACGTTGGCGATCGAACCGGGCCTTGCGAGGGTCGGGGGGCAAGAGGTCGGGGTCGACCTGCTCGGGTTGGACCGGGGGATTCAGGCCAGGAGGAGGCTCCTCGGCCCGGCCCATCTGCCCCACCGCCGCCAGGTCGCGATCGACCGGGGCCGGAGCCACCACCGCGCCGGGATCGGGAACTACCGGCCGGCTCGCGATCGAGGCGGGATCGAACCCCACCGGGGCGGGGTCCCGAACCGACGGGTTCGAGGGCGGTTCAGGGGTGACGATGGCCGGGGCGGTCATCGAAGGGAGGGGTTCGGCGTCCCGCTTGGGTGGATTCGGGTCGCCTGGCGGGGTCGGTGGATTCTCGACCGGGATCGGTTCGGCCTTCGGTTCATCGGGAAGATCGATCGGGCGTTCGACCTCGACCAAGGCGACCGAACGCGGACGACCATCCCGCTTCGCGGCGACGTTGTACACGACCACGGCGGCGATCACCGCCGAGAGGGCGAGCAAGGGGGGGACGAGCATCCAAGGGATGCCCCGGTCGCGGTATTCGATGACGACCCTGGGCGGCGGCTCCGGAGCGGTCGGCGGGTCGACGTCGATGTCGCCGATCTCCAGCATCGAGTCGTCAGGTCGCGGTTCGCTCATCGTTCGCCCTCGCGGAATCGCTCGAAACCATCGCTTCCACAACCCGGACCGCCTCGATCAACCCCCGGCGCTGTTGCCCACGCCCGTCCCTCGGACCGTCTGGCCGTGCGGGTCGAGCATCGCCTCGATCTCCTCGGCGGTCGGGACGCCAAGCTTGGTCAGGATCGCCGGGTGATCGCTCAATCCCAGGGCCTTGGTCACATCCTCGACCGATCGACCCGCCACCTGCTCCAGCGCAACCTGGCGGACGTTGGTCCCCTCTTTATAGGCCCGCTTCGCCAACGCCGCCGCCGAATCATAGCCGATCCGGGGGGCCAGGGCGGTGCACATCGCCAGGCTCTGCTCGATCAGCTCCTTGCAACGTTCTACGTCGGCCTCGATCTTCGTGACGCCCTCGACCTTCTTGCCGCTCAGGTGCTTCTCGGCGTCGATGCACTTCGAGGCCAGGTGCTCCGAGGCGGTGGTCAGGAGGTCGATCGACTGGAGGAGGTTGAAAGCGATCACCGGCATCATCACGTTAAGGTCGAAGTTCGACCCCAGGGCGTTGGCCCAGCCGATCGTGGCGTCGTTGCCGACCACCTGAGCCGCGACCATCATGACGGCCTCGGGGATCACCGGATTGACCTTGCCCGGCATGATCGAGCTGCCCGGCTGAAGTTCGGGGATCTTGATCTCGCCGATCCCGCACCGAGGCCCCGAGGCCAGCCATCGGATGTTGTTGGCGATGTTCGACAGGCTGATCGCCACGGTCTTCAACGCCCCCGAGACCTCGACGGCGGCATCGCGGTTGGCCAGGGCCTCAAAGTTGTTCGACGCGGGGCGGAACGGAAGCCCGGTGTCGTGGCTCAACTGCGCGGCCATCCGTTGGGGGAACTCGGCGTGGGTGTTGATCCCGGTCCCGAGCGCCGTCCCGCCAATCGCAAGCTCGGCCAGGGCGTCGCCCGCGGTGGTCAGGCGACGAATCCCGTGCTCAACCTGCGAGGCATAGCCGGAGAACTCTTGCCCCAAGCGGATCGGCACGGCGTCTTGAAGGTGGGTCCGGCCGATCTTGACGACGGGGTCGAACGCCTCGGCTTTGGCGGCGAGCAGCTTCTGGAGGTCGACTAGGGCGGGGATCAGCTTCTTGCGGACCCCTTCGAGCGCCGAGACGTGGATCGCGGTGGGGATCACGTCGTTGGACGACTGCCCCATGTTGACGGCGTCGTTGGGGTGGACGGGCGACTTGCCCCCCTTCTTGCCGGTCAGCTTCTCGTTGGCGACCCCGGCGATCACCTCGTTGGTGTTCATGTTGGTCGAGGTGCCCGACCCGGTCTGGAACACATCCACCACGAACTGGTCGTCGTGCCGACCGTCGGCGACGGCCTGGCTCGCCTGGACGATCGGTGCGCCGAGGTCGGGGTTCAGCAGCTTCAAGTCCATGTTGACCTGAGCCGCCGCCTTCTTGATCAGCCCCATCGCCCGGATGAAGCTCCGGGGCATCCGCAGGGCGCTGATCTCGAAGTTGAGCGCGGCCCGACGGGTCTGGGCACCATAATAGGCGTCGGCCGGGACCTCCATGGCCCCCATCGAATCGTTCTCGGTCCGGGTGGTCGACATGGCCTTGGCTCGAACTCGCGGGCGTGGAAATCGGAAAGAACGCCGAGCTTGATCCGCGACGAGTCAAAGTCGCGGGGTCGTCGGATTCTAGCAGATTCGACGCGAGGGGGCGCTGTCAACCCAGACCAAAAACCTTGATTAACCCAAAGAGAATCGCTTCTCGATCACAAGCTATCGGCAGAGATGACCTCGCCCCCGGCCATCGTTGCGATCGCCCACCATGACTGTTGGGCCACGCTATCTTTGATGAATCGGACCGAGCCGTCGAGCATGGCGACGTTCACCCCGCCCGGGTGGAGCCAGCTGGCACCGATCATGGTCCGCCCCGGTTGCTCCTCGTCGTCGACGTTGCTGAAAAGGCATGCATTGAAATTTGGCGTCATGATGTGCGAATACCCGCCACCTTGGCCGCATTTATGGTTGAACCAGAAAGTCCCTTTATAATTGACGGCGATCTTCGTAGCTGCCTGGCAACTCCGCAAGTAGTTGCCCAGCGGCGTGAATGTGTTCGCGACCGGGAAGGCCGTCCCGCTGAGGTAGACTTGTTGAGTACCCTTTGATGCGTCGGCGCGTCCGCGAACCCACTCGCTCATGAGTGCGGTATTCGATGTCCCATCCGTCACGACGGCCAGAGTCACCGTGCCTCCTTGCGCGCCGGACGGGTTGGCCGTCGCCCCCAGCAAGTAAGCGGGCCCGTCGAGCACCCCCCCGTTGTTCGAGTAGATTGTGCCGATGTTGTTAGTGTAGTTCGTAAAGCCGATCTGAACGCTGTTGCCGGTGGCGACGTCTTTGTAGGGGATAGGCGAATAGGAGTCGGATGGGCACAGGAAGGCGTTGATTTGCGTGTCTAACAAGGTGTCATTTTGCCGCTGGGGCGCCTCGCCGTCGAACGAGATGTTTATCGAGTTGTAGAGCGCCCCCTGCTCGAGGTAGGGAAGCAGGCGAACCTTCATCCCATAAAGGCCAACAGGATTCCCCGACGGACTGTAGACGCCCGATGGGGGGAGCGCATCCGTGTTGCTCGCAGCATAGTTCTGGGCCGCCAAACCTAGTGCACCCTGGCGTAATTGACTTGGCGGTTATTGCTTGAGCGGTTTGTAGGTCCACTGGAACGGCCTGGCCATCGTCCGGTTGTAGTACTCGATGAAGGCCAGCACCTTCGCCTTCAGGTCC